>Ga0163155_10003129_pt1 | contig 18006 bp, 17 predicted proteins | sample OliLakLV19SP4G1_FD_148611 | JGI IMG/M metagenome (GOLD analysis project Ga0163155, IMG submission 148611) | Freshwater microbial mat bacterial communities from Lake Vanda, McMurdo Dry Valleys, Antarctica - Oligotrophic Lake LV.19.SP4.G1 | ecosystem: Environmental > Aquatic > Freshwater > Lake >... | reverse complement strand
ATTGGGGGGTAGAAAACAAGGTGCATTATGTCCGAGATGTGACGCAAGGGGAAGATGCTTCCCGCACTCGCACCCCGCCATTGGTACAGAGTTGGGCAATCGCACGCAATTTTGCGCTCAATTTGTACCGCGACAATGGCTTCCAGAATATGGCTCAAGCTCAACGTCTCGCTGGCTTTGGTCTTAACACACTCATGAACTTATTTAGAATGAAATAGCCCTGCACTTTTTCGTTATCCATCCAAAAGCGAAGTGCTTTGTTGCGGACAAACTGAAATGTGCGAATAGCATCATCAATGGCGCTGTACTGCTGAACTTTGCCTTTAACCTTGAACTCTAGGACTAGCATGGTTTCTTTCCTCCTTTCTCTATGTTAGCCTATTTACATAGGCATTGCATAGGCATTATGAAAAAGACGCTAAACGTTAGGATAGAAGTCAGTAGGCTTGAGAAGCTACACCAAGTAGCAGAAGAACGAAAGAAGACGATGACTCAGTTAATTGAAGATTGGATAGACCGCCTACCTAAGCCAGTAGAAAAAGACTCTGCTCATTGACATGGGCGCGAGAGGGTTCGCTACATCCCACGCTTCAAAGACGTGGGTTTTGCTCCCCTCTCGAACTATCCCGCTCAATAAGGGATGAAATTAGGAAATGCGTGGGGAGTGCAATAGCTCTGTAAAATAGCAAGAGCCGACTGTTGATGTCTGCTGTTTGAACAGCAATATTGTAGAATTTGGACTTTATAGATCAATGCAAAAATTGCGCGACGGGTTTAATGTGGTGCTGATGTTTGTACTGATAGCCTTTATTGCCAACAGTCTCTTCCGCATTGCGATGCATTTTTTTGCGGCAGCGCCTCTCAGCTAAAGGGGGAGCGGTATGCCCTGAATTTGAATATGGATAGATTACACGCAACTTTTCTTTAGTAATTTAATCTCCCCTTGACCTATGGCTGATGCATTTTCTCCCGATGTAAGCGATCGCATCTGTAAGCACATGAACGATGACCACGCCGAGGCCGTGCTGCTCTATGCCAAGGTGTTTGGCGGGGTGATGGAGGCGATCGCGGCTCAAATGCTCAAGATTGATGCCGACGGCATGGATTTACAAATTCAACAGGCGGCTGCTACTGCCCCAGTCCGAATTACATTCGACCATATCCTGCAAGATTCTGAAGACGCGCATCAAACGCTAATTGCAATGGTGAAGCAGGCACGGGCTAACTAAGGATTATGGATTTAATCAGGTCGGGAATTTGATTGCTGGTAAGGGCGAACGGCCGTTCGCCCTTACCGAAGAATGGCGGAGTTATTTAATTCTCATTCCTAAGCGGGCCAACTAAAAAGTGAAGAAGAAAATCTATCAGATTTTCTTCTTCACTTTTGGTCTGAAACATTTTTACGAGGCATAGGGGTTTGGCATTGCCAAACCCCTACATCACAACTGCATCTGGTTAAATTCACGTTCCCTAGTAGGTTTCAACGTGCCAGCGTTCTTTAATCGATCGCTGGTAATCTTTCCAGGTTACCTCTTCTTTAGCAGCAGCAGCGGTCATGGCTGCGTCAATTCCATCTTCCATGCCCTTCAGACCGCAAATGTAAGTATGGGTCTTCTCCTGCTTCACCATGTTCCAGAGTTCGTCAGCGTGCTCAGCTACTCGGTGCTGGATATACATCCTGCCGCCTTCGCTGTTCTGCTGCTCACGGCTAATGGCATAGGTGACGCGGAAATGATCCGGATACTGCGCTTGCAGGTCTTCTAGCTCTTGTTTATACAGAATGTTGGGCGTTGTCGGAATCCCAAAGATTAGCCAAGCAAAGCCCTTGAACTGGTAATCAGAGTTAGCTGCCTTCTCCGCATCTTTGAACATGCGCCAGAGGTACGCCCGGAAGGGAGCAATGCCCGTTCCCGTCGCCATCATAATGATGTTGGCTTCTGGATGGGCGGGCAGCAGCATTTCTTTGCCAACTGGCCCTGTGATCTTGACATCAGCTCCGGTCTGGAGTTGAGTTAAGAAAGTCGAGCAGACGCCAGAAATGGTTTCGCCGCTTTCAGGATGTTTGTACTCTAATTGCCGGACGCACAGTGAAACCGTCTTATCATCCACATCATCCCCGTGGCGGGTAGAGGCAATGGAGTAAAGGCGAAGCTTGTGAGGTTTGCCTTTGCTATCGATTCCGTCTGGAATGATTCCAATGCTTTGTCCTTCAACATATCGCAAATCTCCACCTGACAGATCAAACTTCAGGTGACGTACGGTGCCAATTCCACCCGCTTGAACCAACTCTTCGTTAGACAAACATTTGCCAACGTAGGGGGTATTGGGGCGATAGATATTAACCGGAACGTCTGGCTTTTCCTTCGATTTTGCTTGGGTCATGGCTTTTTTCCCTGCTGCCTGAGTCGTTGACTGAGGCTCTTCATTCACCGGATTGGCTTCAGCAGTCGAGGATACTTTACCGTTCACTACACCGTTCGCGTCGTCACCAGCTGTCATCGGGCGAATGCTCACGATTCGCCCTCCCATCCGGGTAATGCGCTGCATCTCCTGATTCATCCGCGAATAGGGCACCGTAATCGACACGGTGCCACTGCGACGAATCGGATAGTCCATTTTGTCAGTTTCCTGATTTTGGCGCAGACCTTCAACCTCATAGAGAAAGAGGCGATTTCCGGATCTTGAACTAGCAGCTCCGCCCGCTGCACTTGGATTGTACATTGCTAATCAATACTCTCTAAACCCGACTGAACGTGTAAATAACCGCGAAGCTATCTCAGGAAGCTGGCTCATTGCGGACAACAATGCCCCGTGGGCACGATCCCAAGCAGCTATGAGAATAGATCCTAAGGTATGCTTGTCAAACGCTGACTCAGACATCCCTCCAATCAACCATCTAAAGAGTTAGATTGAAGGGCTGCGCTGGCTTGCTAATAGCGTAGCATTGCAGAGTATGACCCACTCACTGAAGCCGCAGACGGGAAAATCGGAGCCTGATTCTGCTCCTACTATACTTGCCCCCTGAGATCTAGACTGTTAGGGCTGAATCAATTTCACACCATTTTTATATTCACAGGGTGCGCACTTCCCCTTAGCATAGACATAGTAGGCTGGAGTAACTCAGTCGGTGACGTAAGTATCCTTTCATGAAAGGGTCTTGTTTTACCAAGTCTTTTGCTTGCAAATTCAAGTTAGGCGCTTGAATACGGTCAAGCTAAGGAGGATTGGATCCAGCGCAGGGCAACGCGCCTTGGGTCTTCTACTCTCATTGAAGACATCTACTCTACCCTCTGTTTAAATACCCCTGACGGACGTTAAATCTGATACCCCCTCAGACCTTAACCCTGACGGTTCAGTAAATTTTTTGGACAGCATCTTCGATGTCAGGTTGTCTTGTAGGTAAAGTATCCTCTCTGCTACTATTTTGGTTAGCAAATAGTATTAAATACCTATCTTGGGCTTAAGTTCGAAGGTTTTCTGACTGAATGCCTGTACTGTTTTGGCTACCCTGCTTGACATCGTAGTGTCTTGACTTAATCTGGCGCTAATTTTACTGCCAGAGTACAGATGCCAGAAATTAATGACTTATGAGCTGACCTAGCGGGGTTAGGATCTGCTCTAAGCGGTTAACGATACTGAGCTATGGTAAAGCGTTCGGCATTGCCGTCTCGTAGAGAATCGCCCCCCAGCATGAAAGTTTTTTTGACTTTTCATCGTTTAATTTTTCACTAGCGCCGTTTCATTTTTATTTTGATTAGAGGAAACCTATGATCAGTCAGCCAGACCGTGTAGTTTTAATCGGCGTTGCCGGAGATTCGGGATGCGGTAAGTCAACTTTCTTGCGTCGCCTAGCAGATCTATTTGGCGAAGAAATGATCACCGTTATTTGCCTGGATGACTATCACAGTCTGGATCGTAAGCAGCGCAAAGAAGTTGGGGTGACGGCGCTTAATCCAAAAGCCAACAATTTTGATTTGATGTATGAACAAATCAAAGCACTCAAAGAAGGCAAGTCGATTCAAAAGCCGATTTACAACCACGAGACAGGGATGCTAGACCCTGCCGAACCGGTTAACCCTAATCGCATTATTGTGATTGAAGGGCTGCACCCCATGCATGATGAGCGAGTGCGATCGCTGCTCGACTTCAGCGTCTACCTCGACATTGACGATGAGGTCAAGATTGCCTGGAAAATTCAGCGTGATATGGCAGAACGGGGCCACACCTACGAAGACGTTCTGGCTGCCATTAACTCTCGCCGCCCTGACTTTGAAGCCTATATCGATCCGCAGAAACAGCACGCCGATGTGGTGATCCAAATTCTGCCCACTCGCCTAATTCCCAACGACACCGAGCGCAAGGTGTTGCGGGTGCGGTTGGTGCAGAAAGATGACGTCAAGAGCTTTGAACCCGCCTACCTGTTTGACGAAGGCTCTACGATTGACTGGATTCCTTGCGGTCGCAAGCTGACCTGCTCCTATCCCGGCATTCGGATGTTCTACGGTCCCGATACCTACTATGGCAACTCGGTATCGGTGCTAGAGGTTGATGGCCAGTTCGATCGCCTAGATGAGATGATTTATATCGAAAGCCACCTCAGCAACCTTTCGACTAAGTACTATGGCGAGCTGACCGAGCTATTGCTGAAGCACAGAGAATATCCTGGTTCTAGCGACGGTAGCGGTCTGTTCCAAGTGCTAGTGGGTCTAAAGATGCGTGCAGCCTACGAGCGCTTGACGTCGCCTGATGCATTTTTAGCGGCGAAGGCGGGTGTGAATTAGGCATGAGTGAATTTTAAGTTTCAAATTTCGAGTTTTGATGTTCCCAAGCACTGCTTGGGAACTTGTTTTTGGGGGGGTAGGGGCTAGGGTATGACATTAGAGGGAACACTCGCAGAAAACCTGTGGCAGCAAAACCAGGATTTGGCGATCGCCTCCCTCCACAGTCCGTTTGTGCAGGGGATCGGCGATGGAAGTTTGGCATCTGACAAGTTTGCATACTACGTGGGGCAAGATGCATTTTTTTTAGAAGCATTTGCCCGTGCCTACAGTATTGCGGCTGCCAAGGCTCCCGACTGGCAAGGATTTGGCGTATTTTACCAGCTGGCAGGTGGGGTGTTGCAGGAGTTAAACCTACACCAAAGCTATGCGGTTCAGTGGGGGATAGATTGGCGCTCAGTTGAACCTGGAACCGCTACCCGCCACTACACAGATTTTTTGTTGGCCACCGCTTGGAGCCACGAGGTAGGCGTCACAGCAGTAGCAATGTTGCCCTGTATGCGGCTCTATGCGTTTTTAGGCCACCAGCTAGCGCTCAACGGTATTCCTACTCATGCCTATACAGATTGGATTAACACTTATAGCAGCGCCGAGTTTGAGCCGCTCACCGTTCAACTAGCGACCCTCGCTAACCAGTACGCTACTCCCAGCCCCTTGGTCAGCTCAACCTATCGCTATGCCATGCAGTGCGAGTTAGATTTTTTTCAGGCGGCTTGGGATGGGGTGTAAGCTAAAGTGCACAGCATGTAGAGCGAATCTGCCACACATAACAATCAAGGTGTAACCAATTGGTGTAAAGATGGCCGACGCAAAGACAGATCCTAAAAAACAAGACCAGCAACATCCCCAGTGGCGCAGCGATCGCCAAACGATCAACCAGTTGCTGGAAAGCGGACCGACAGACTATAGCCTGTGCGAGTTAGCCCGGATGAGAATCCGCTATGACGGGTTTCCGGGGGCTAGAGACATTCAGGCCGATATCGCCAAGGCCATGAGTCGCTGGCAGCTGACAGAAGCCGAGCTGTACGCCCGGACGCAGCAAATTCACCAACAGGCGCAAGTTTACAAGGGACGGGGCAGTCAGCGCGAAGACTGGAGCTAGCGCGGTTAGTCAAGCTTCGAACGTTACGCTGGTGCAGGCTTAGGCACAATTACCTTCAACCCTTTGGGAATGCACTCGACCTCAATCGGTGTAGTGCCGACAATTTCACCATCCACGACCACCTTTTGCGGTGGCGTTGTGCTGAGTTTGAGCCGACTGGTGCGGCCATGCACCACATGGGGGGTGTCTACATTGGTGCCGGTGAGCGCCGCCCCAAACATGCGGAGCATCGTAGCAATGCCCTGAAGTTTGGTTTCGGCAGAGGTAATGGTGACATCAAGCAGCCCGTCGTCAAAGATCACCCGGCCTGCGCCTTGCGCCAGCACAGAGGTGGGCGGGGCGGCGTTGGCAATGGTGATGGCATAGGCTTGAAATTGATAGGTTTCGCCTTCGGCTTCTAGTTTAGTGTCAAACAACAGGTGCTGATCGCTGGCTTGCCAGCCCGCCATCAAATAGGCCAACACGCCCCACTGGTTTTTGAGGTCGCGGCTGGCCAGCTCAACTGTGACGGCTTCATAGCCCACCCCCGCTAGCAAAATCATCGGAGCGCCATTACAGCGCGCCACATCCACTAAGCGAGTATGGTGATCAATGATCGCCTGACAGGCATTATGAATCGGCCACAGGCTGGGTAAACCCAAGGCGGCAGCAAAGGCGTTGGCCGTGCCTCGGGGAATAATCCCCAGGGGAATGTCGGTGCCAATCAGAGCACCCGCCACGGCAGACAGGGTGCCATCGCCACCCGAGACAATTACCAGGTCTGCATGGTTGGCGATCGCCGCTTGCACTAGCATCTCTGGCTCTACGTCTGGCAGCGTGTGATAAATGTGAAGGTGGACGTGGGGATCGAGCAATTGCCGAATCAGCGCCAGGTCTTGGTCGGGATTGGTATTACCAGCCACCGGGTTAAAGATGAGGTGAGCCGATGGCACTAGGGCAAATTGAGCCGCGATCGCCTCTGCCGTGGCCAGGTTAGTTGCCAACGCCACATTGTGCACATTACACAGCCGCAGCAGCGCCTGAACATCTGGCTCATGGGGCTGGGCGTAGAGCGGATCGACTAAAAAAATCACAGCCCGCACCGTGCCCAGTGCCACCTCAGCCGCAATTTGCGCATCGCCGCCTATAGATCCCGACAGCATCGCCTCCACCGACAGCCCCGTAGCCGCTTGAATCCGCTGGCCGGTTGTGCCGGTGGCAATTAGTCGATAGCGCTTGAGTAATGGCTCATGGCGACGGGCAAACGCCACCATGTCATCTTTTTTGGCATCGTGGGCAATCAGGGCGAGGGTAGCACGCATGGAATAACGCAAATAATGAACGGGGCAGGCGGATTGAGTGAGGCCATCAGGGCGGATTTAGGAATCGGGCTTAAATGAGTTTTGAGTCGGGGGGTCAAACGTAAGACTAGTAATTGGCGGCGGAAGTGCAACTACTATTACAGGCTCTCCAGACAAGGGGCTTAAGCCCCTTGTTCAAATGTAGGCAAGCTTCCGCCATGCAGTACTAGGAGCTTAACACTCACTCATTCTTAGCCCAAAGGCGTGGGGGCGATCGGTTCAATATCGGGATCGTAGCCGCCGACCTGCGTTGTGCGCAGTACCCACACCTGGGCGCCTTGATTTAGAAACTGGCGGGTAACCGTTTCGCTAGCTAGACGAGGCAACAGCGTACGCCAACTTACCAATCCCATTAATAGTCCCTCAAACACATCCTCTTCAGGGCTGATCCCCAGGGTGTTTTCGCTATCTTGCCAGTCAGCCCGAGCTGTCCCAAAGGGCAGCAGTTTCCGCTTAATCGCCCGCCCCAGATTGACTAAATGCTGGAATCGCCGCGCCTGGGCAGGGTTTTGATCTAACCACTGATGGATCGCAGGGCTGCGTTTGACAATATCACCCAAGTGCTTGACCGCCGCATACAGCGCTTGATTTGAATCTTGAGCACAGTTATGGGCTGGCCCCACATAGGTGCCGCCTGTGCCATCGCCGATGCGGTAGCGGGCTGTCATCATCTCTAGCTGATGGATTAGACTGTCTAGCGCCGAGGCGTTAATGCCAACAAAATCATACGCTTGAGTAAAGGCATCGAGCTTGATTAACATATCGCAGACCGGGCGCACCCCTAACCAGCCAAATTGGCGATCGCCCAAATATCGGTGCCATGCCAACGCGCCAGCAATGATGCCATCCTGATTGTGGGTATAGACCTGGTAATAGCAAATGTCGAAGCTCAACTCCTGCGCCAGTGGCTCATAGACCACCGTAGCGACTCCATAGGCAAAGTGACCAAAGAAAATTGGCGTGTTGGCCGCCGCTTCTCGCTGCTTGCCGCCAATCCCGCCATAGACATGCAGCAGCAGGGCGCGATCGCCCTCCCGCCACTGCGACACGACACTCTGCATTGGCACTGAGCGCCCATCCTTGGTTTGATCGCTGCTTTGATCGCTGGCTTGGTCGCTGCTCTGATCGCTAGCCTGATCGCGACCGGCCTCCTGCCGCGCTGCGGAAGACCCCGGCTCAGTTGGACACAATAAGACCGAACTCACCCGCCCTTTCTGCGCCACCACATTGGCCCAAGCATCGTGTTTGATATACTCCCAGGCCGCGTCTTTGCCAAAAATCACCCGATCGGGCTGGAGCCGCAGCAAGGCGCGAGGTGCGATCGCCCGTACCACAAACTTACCCGTGCAATCCTGTTCCCCGTAGATATACCAACCCGTTTCGTTGAGGGGCGATCGCTCTAATTGCCGATTGGTAGAAGGCGAAACCCCGTCTCGACCTGCGACCACTTGCGGAATCTGCACGATCTCTGGAATCTGGTCAAACGCCCGAGTTGCCGGGTTGAAATGCACCACGCGAAACCAATCAGACTCGCAGCCAGAATCGGAGCCAGAATCGGAGCCAGAATCGGAGCCAGAATCTGGGACTAGAGCCAGGTCTGCCATTAGATCTGGAGCCGTAGAGTACCCAGAACTCGCCATCCGAGCCGCGATGCTGCGGGGGGCTGACTCGTCTACCGCTGGCACCCGCCCCAAAATTTTGACCAATGCATAATAGCGACCCGTAATCTGAACTGGCTCTGCGGTAATGTACAGCGCCAACGTCCCGTCTTGATCTTCCTCTGCCGCCGCCACCGTTACCGCATTCAGCCTGACTACCACATCGTCGTAGGGGCGGGCACCTGCTAGCGACTCTAGCGGATTCACCTGCTGCCACCGATCTAGTCGATAGGGATGCACTAGCCCCTGACTCATGCTGTATTCGGCTTCTTCACTAAAGTAAAGGTCTTTGGTGACGCTGCGCAGGTAGGAAGGCATGAGCACCGACTTGCCCCAGCGCAGAGGCACCTGCTGACCGACCAAATGCTCATATCCCGGCTCGGTATGATACACCTCAAACAGCGCCCCTTTGACCTGCCGCCGCTGATCGCCGTGGGGCAAAATCAGCCGTCCCATCCAGGGGGCGATCGCCCGATACAGATCTGGATCAAGCGACTGCTGAAGCGGGTAATGCTCAGGACGGTTAAACGCCGCCTGGTGATAGAGGTCGTAGTTGCCCAGCCGGCTGACCTGCGTCCGCCTAACCAGGGGTGAACTGCCCTGAACGATGCTGGCAATCAGCTCCACCGTTTGCTGCAAGTGCGTCCGCCCGTCGGGTAAGTGTGCCGTAGTGCTGTAAGGTCCTGTGCCCGCGTTGTGCCCCACCGGGCCAAGCGAAACCAGCGTAATTTTGCCCCGATGCTTAGCCCGATTCCAATCAGACAGGAAAAAAATCTTCCAGCGGCGGGGAAACAAAATCGATCCTTCTTTTTCGACCCAATCGCGATCGCCCCGAATGTGATAGACATGCTCCAACGCCAGGGCATTGTGGTTGCCACTCAGCACCCCCGCCAGAGAAATTACATCAATTGGAGCGTTGAGCGATCGCTTCAGATACGATGCCGCACCCATGGCTATTTGCGCCCCCCCGCTGTAGCCCAAAAGTGTCAGAGGCACACCGCTACTTGTTTGGTACCCATGGGTCAGCAGACTGTTGTGAATGATCTGCGCTGTGCCTTGATTGTAAATGGGGCCATAGCGCTGATCGGCTACTACGCTGACGGTCAAAACATTGCGAACATTAATTGTGGCAGCTAGCAGCAGTCCTAGAAGGCCACTTTCCGAGTTCATTTGAAGGCGGTTCGCAATTCGCCAAAAAAAGGAAAGTAGCCGATCTTCGGTTAGTGGCCTGTTTAATACTGAATAAGGAATAATTCCTTTAACTAATCCGATATCACTGGGCAGCGCCGCGACCAAATCGTTGAGAAATCGCTCGACTTCAGGAATATAAAGGTGCTGTGCTTGAGAGATGCCATCCAGATAAACGACATACCGCCTAACTACCTGCCCATGTGTAAGGGGTTCTGCTAGCGTTCCAGGGCTCACGTCCGTCTGGATTTCGTCCCCATACCAGCCTGCCCACCAGCCCAGCGCTTCTAGCGGTGCCAGCAGGCTAGCAAACAAAACAGTAATCAACGTAATGGTGAGCAGGTCAATCGTTGCTCGCCATGTAGCCCCCAAGGCCGAGTAGAGTCCCTGCAAAAAAACAGGCACCGTTGGCAGCACTGCCGTCAGCACTAACACTCCGATTCCTAGCCCAATCCAGTAAATCCACCGTGGCAGACGTTTTCTCATGCAAGCTGCACTCAAGCCCGTGTTTGGATGTTTGCATCACCTTAACTTACAGGGATCTGCCCTATGATTGCACCTACCAAACGTCGTCTTGATCAATCATTTCTATACTCTGATGGATATTAATCTCCCCGCTATTGTGGCCGAAGTGACAGCTGCGTTTGAACGCTATGAGGCCGCATTGGTCAACAACAATGTGGCTGTGTTAGATGAATTGTTTTGGCATAGCCCCCATACCCTGCGATATGGAGCCACTGAGAATCTCTATGGGTATGAGGCGATCGCCAACTTTCGGGTAAACCGCGCTGCTGCCGGACTGGCTCGGACGCTACAAAACACGGTGATCACCACCTATGGCGACGACTTTGCCACCGCCAACACCGAATTTTATCGGGCTACCACGGCACAGGTCGGTCGGCAAAGCCAAACCTGGCTTCGCACCTCAGACGGATGGCGCGTCGTAGCAGCGCATGTGTCGCTACTGGCCAACTGAGATTGATCACCTCATAATTGGTCACGTCGTACATTAGAATCCAAAAAAGCATCAAAAAATAGGAATCAAAAATCTTGCAGCCTTTATCCTAAAATTCGTTAACATCAACACTTAGCTTGACCGAGAGCTGAGGTGGGGATGCGGAGTAAACGGTCTGTGCCCTAGTAGAAGACGGCGCAAATTTAGCTATCGTAGGGCGGGCATCTTGCCCGCGCAGGCTGGAAGCCTGCACTACGAACATTAACCACCAACACCAGTGAGTGTGAAAACCGAGGGATAGAGGGCGAGGATGGTACGACACACGGCAAATTCAGTGGGAGCCAGCAGACAACCGCGTAAACCTGGTCGAAAACCAGAGAAGTCTGCCTATCAATCTGCCACGTCTGCGAATCCGGATCGGCTCCGCTCTCCTCGCTCTCGACTCGAAGCGCTCGGGGTAGACCTGCCGCATCGACCCGCCTCGATCGGCTTCAACCCTCCACCTGCCGCCCCGCCGTCGCTCCGCCGCCGCCGCCGCCCTGTACCCAAAAGGCGATCGCGGCGCTGGAATGCCGTATGGGCCGGGTCTGCCCTGTGGCTGTTGGCCTTTGCCGCCTCTGCTGGCCTGGGGATGCAGGCGTTGCAGTGGCTAACTCGTCTGCCCTCGCTGCCCGATTGTCAACGGATGTCGTTTGCGGCGGTAGATGGCGATCGCCTCCACTGTGCCCGAGAAGCCGCCCGCCAAGCCGCCCAGACTGGGGATCTCAAACCACTACTGGCTGGGGTGGAGCTAGTCCAACGGTGGTCACCGAACCATCCACTTTATGCCGAGGCGCAAGAGCTGCTGGCACAATGGTCTCAGAGCATTTTGGCGATCGCTGAACAGCGGCTAGCACAAAACAACTTAGCCGATGCCGTCAAAATCGCCCAAGCGATTCCCCCCAGCAGCCCCAGTTACCCGCAGGCACAGGAGGCGATCGCCGATTGGCAAACCCAATGGCAGCAGGGCGAGACCATCTACGCTACCGCCCTGACAGCGTTGCGCCAGCAAAATTGGGCCTTGGCCTCCGAGCAATTGGTTGAACTGGGGAAACTACCCCATGACTACTGGCACACCCACCGGATGAATGGGCTGACCAGCAAAATTGTGGTAGAACAAACCGCATGGCAGTCGCTAGCCCAGGCTCGTCAGGCCGCTGCGAAGGCTCGACCCGAGAGCTGGCAGGCGGCGATCGCCCTGGCGCAAAAAATTAGCCCCCAGTCGGTGACATGGGATGCAGCCAGACTTGAGCTGCAGCAGTGGAGTCTGGCATTATTGGACATTGGCTTGCAGCGGTGGCGCGAGGGCGACGTCGCGGGGGCAGTGGCCATCGGGCAAGATATTCCACCCAATCTAGAGCTGCCTGCCGAACAGCAGCACTTAGTTCGCTACAGCCATGCTCAGGCGCTGGTTCGCTGGGATGCCCCCGAGCAGGTGCAGCCATCGTGGGGGCAGGTATGGCGGTTGCAGGAGGCGATCGCCGCCGTGCAAGCCATTCCGGCTAGCAGTGCCTTTTATGTGTCAGCGCAGGCCGCCAACCAAAACTGGACTGCACAACTGCAAGACGTGCGGCAATTACAGGTGGCTAGCGCCGTGGCCAGCTTAGGGCGTCGCCCCGCCTACGAACTGGCGATCGCCCAGGCTAATCAACTTGACACCACTCGGCCTCGTCGGCTTCAGGCTCAGACCTTAATTTCTGATTGGAACCAAGAAATTCAGCGGCTAGACGATATGCCGCTGCTTAACTACGCCCAGACTCTCGCCCAGTCCGGCAATATTTCGGCGCTGCAAGCCGCGATCGCCGCTGCCCAGCAGGTGCCCCAAAGCCGTGCCCTGTGGCGAGATGCTCAAGCTGCGATCACCACCTGGACGCGCCAAATTCAGACCGTTCAAGATCAGCCAATTTTAGCCGAGGCTGAGGAATTAGCGCAGGCGGGCAATCTGCGCCAAGCCATCCGCACCGCCGCCAAAATTGAACGGGGACGCGCGCTCTACGAGCAGGCAAAAACATTGATTGGCCAATGGCAAGCCACCCTCACTCAAACCCTGATAGCCGAAGACCGCAAACGATTAGATGCCGCAACCGCCCAGGCAGCAAGGCAGCACCTCAGCGAAGCAATCGGCCTCGCCTCACAAATTGCCTCTGACCGTCCGCTCTACACCGAAGCCAAAGACGCGATCGCCCGTTGGCAAACCGAGCGGGCAGCGATTTGGTCAAGCTGGGAATCCCAATCTGCCCCTGAATCCTCAGATCCTGTTACATCCGATACGCTGGAGGGTACAAACCACTAGTAGAAGACGGCGCAAGTTTGGCTACCGTAGGGCGGGCATCTTGCCCGCGCAGGCTGGAAGCCTGCACTACGAACGGTAGGCAGATTTACGCCTCACACTACTAGGCTGTGTGTCAAGGCATCTCGGTTTAGCTGGGTGAAGCGTGAGTCGTGCCTGCGTCATGCGCCCCTCTGACGCTTGATCCCATCCTCTAACTTGCCCCTCCATGCCTCCTGCCCCACGCCCCTATCACCTCGCCCTAGTCGCCGACGATCCGGTCTTCCGATTGGGCTTGCGTGTCTGGCTAGAGCAATTTTCCGAATTTGACTTAGTGATTGAAGCGGATGACGGCAGCGACGCTCTCCGCCTGATCCAAACTCGGTTAGCCTCGCAACCAGATCTGATCCCCCGCTCTGAAACGGTGGATTCTGAAACGGTGGATTTAGTGGTCGTCGATCAAGACTTAGGTCGGGCTGACTCTAGCCGCCTTCAGGGAATGAATCTATGCCGCCAGCTGCGCACCGCATTTCCGCAGCTGCCCATATTACTGTTAGGAACTACTGCCGAGCCGCTCATGGTGGCCGCTGCCCAACAGCTTGGAGCCACCGGATACTGCCTCAAAACCGCTGAAACAGACGCGATCGCCACCGCATTGCGCCAGGTTGCCCGCCGTCAAACCTATTGGCCTCAAGCCATCGGTGCTCCCCTAGCTGCATCACCCGCTCGCACTACCCCCGCTCCACCGTCACCGCCGCCCTCAACCAAACTTCCAGCCCCAGCCCCGCTCCATGCCCTCAAACGCCATTGGCGGCAGTCCGGCATTGCCCAAATCGACCAGGCGATCGCCGCTCTCAACCTCCAACTGCGCCACCTTGATCTGTCTTTGCTAGATCAAGCACTACTGGCTGGACGGCGGCGAGAACTGCGAACCGCCCGCTGGCTGGTGCAGCGGCTGTTGGCGACTCCTGATTTAGCCGTCTCAGACCCACCAGTGACATCTCCGCCCGCTGGGTCTGGCGTCGGCAACCCTACCTCGGCCAACTGGCGCGATCGCCCTGCTAGTTCTCCTCAACCACTGCAATCATCCCCAACCGCTCTAGCAACCCAGCCCCACCCTGGGCAGCTTTCGACCCTGGCACCTGAGGCCGCAGACGCTGCCCTCACCGCGCGCCGCTTACGTTCTTTGCTGTTTGAAGCTATTCTCGGCAACCTCCAGGGTGGTTTAGAAAACCTGACGGGCACGCCTCTAGAAATCGACATCCTCCGATCAGACAAAAAATCTGAGCTGTTCTACCTAATTTTGCGCCAGCTAGAACTGCTGTTAGATGACTTGCGCTTGGCGCAGGTGCCGCTAAATCAGCTAGCTGAGAGGCGATCGCAGCTATTGTTAGACTTGTGGCAAGCCACCACCATCAACTTTTTTGGCCGCTATGCCACCGTGTCTGTACAGGGCAGAGACATTGAAATTGCCAGCGAGCTGCTGCTTGATGCTGAGTTAGTACAAACAGAGATTTTGGAGAAAATTCCGCTGTTTGCTGAGCTGTTGGGGCATATGCTGTACCAGTCGCCGCTGATGATTGACAGCGTCCCTTACACGGCAGGCAATCCAGCCGCTGTGCAGCGAGCCGATGCCTTACTCAGCCACACAGTAATTCAATTGGCCAATGCGGTCGTGCAGCCCTTGCTCAACCGCTTTGCTGATGTGGAAGCCGTGAAACAAGCCTTCTACGATCGCCGTCTGATCTCTAGTCGCGAAATTGAGCGGTTTCGCAACGACTTATCTTGGCGGTATCGACTTCAGCGCCTGCTGGTCGAGCCGCGAGATATTTTTGAAAGCCAATATCGGCTGTTTACATTCTGCGATCGCGGCATCAAACCCGAAACCATTTACTCACCCCGCCGCGACGAACTAGAGCAGCTGGCTGGAATTCCGCTAGTCGTCACCCTGGTGCTAGAGACGCGGGATGCCGTCGCGCCCCGGCTTCGCACGGCTGTTTCGTTTGTGGGCAGCGGCGTGGTGTACATTTTGACAGAGGTGATTGGGCGTGGCATTGGCCTGATTGGTCGCGGCATCCTCAAAGGCGTGGGCAGCGTCGTGCAAGATGGGCGCTATGGCCGCAACGGTGAGCGCCCGCGATAAGCCCCCTCACACCATCTACTCGGATCTCAATTATCCTGACGGAATTGCTGGCTTTTTTAGCCTAGTTTCAATTCCACTTTTTTATTTTATGGACAGCCGCATCAAAGACCTTCTACATTCCTTCTCACCTCGAAAGCAAAAGCGGCAGGTGTCGCTGCTGCTGCTAGTAGGGGTGGCGATCGCAGGTTATGCCGTCGATCGCTCCCGTCCGCCCGCCCCGCAAGCCGCAATCGATCCGGTCGTCACCCTGCCCAGCCTGCCGCCGCTGCCGCCTACCTCACCCGCCAGCCCCCCAGCCACGTTCCTAACCTCCACCGATGGCAAAAGCGAAATCAACCTGTTGCCCGACTGGTTGAACGATCCAGAACTGAATGACAAGGCTCAAATTCAGGCATCTAATCGCACCCGTCAAATGTATCTGATCGTACTGGTGCAAAATCGGCGCGACTTGAATAACATGACTACCGCCGACTATTCCAAAATTACTCAGGGCTATTTAACCGGGCGGCTAGACAAGTCACAGGTAACAGGGCCAACCGCTGTGACTCAAATTGGCAGCGACCCGGCGTACCCCACAGTGCAATACGAAGTCCGTGGCTCTCTCAATAAAATTGATGTCGTATATCTCCACACGGTTGTTGAAACCCCAACCCGGCTGGTTCAAATTCTCGCTTGGACACCGCCTACTGCGTTCGCAACCAACCAACCCGAAATGCAGCAGGTGATTCAGAGCTTTCGAGAAAAATAGGGAACTGTTTAGGCCACTTAGGCCACTGATGCTCCAAAATAACAAAGGAGATCGCAAACGGTCACAGATTACCGATCCGTCTATCGTGGGTTAAAAATTCAATGCGTTTGCTTCAAATGCTTCCCGTCCAGGCTGTTTGCTCCCGGCAACTTGAGCAGGTGTCTCGCCTTCAGGTCAAGATTGCCAAGTTTCTGGTAGTGCTGCTGCTGGGATTGGGATGCCTGACCAGTTGGGGCGTGCCTACGGCGATCGCTGGCTTAACGGACGACCGCTACGATGGCAATATTTTCCCACTCTACGCCGGCAACGGATACCTAGTACCACCCCGAGTCACCCTGGCTCAATCGCTAGAAGCCCATACTCCAGCCGTGTTGGTGCTCTATGTAGACGATAGCAGCGATAGCAAAGCCTTTTCGCCAGTCATATCCCGCTTAGATGCTTACTATGGTCGGGCTGCTAATTTGATCCCGGTAACGGCAGATTCAATTCCGCCTAAAGAGCGCTACGAACCCACCGAACCGGGCTATTACTACAAAGGACTGGTGCCTCAAACGGTAGTGTTTGACAAAGCTGGGAAGGTGCTACTCAACAAAACCGGGATGGTGCCCTACGAAGAAATTGACGACGTGCTGCGGCAGGCGTTTGATTTGCTGCCCCGGACTGAATCAGAAGACTTAAAGCGTCGAGCGTTTAATGAAGTCAATACTGAGCTGGTACCCGGCAATTCGTCTAAATAATTCGCCTAAATGATTTTGCATAATTTCGGTGCAGGATAGTTCCGATGCAGCGCTTACGACGGTTCCAGCTCTGTCACCCAAACCTGCATTGCTAGCAATTGCATGGGGCCAAACTGGGTAGCAAGCGCGACATCAGCGGCATCTCGTCCGTAGGCGATCGCCACTCGATTGCCCCTAGCTTCTGCTTGAGTAGCGTCAAAAGTGTACCCTATTATGAGCAAAATCACGATAGACGCCAACGTGTGTTTCTATCGTATCAAGCGCTGAGGTAGACGCATTGCTGGTGCCATATTGGTAGCTGATTTGAGTATGAACCCAATGGCGAATGGCTTCTACCTGGTCATAGCCCGGTGCCGCATCGCCCACAATGGTTAAGGCCAAATCACCCACCATATCAGATTGACAATAGCGGCTGGGTAGCACAAATTGCAGCACGCTATCGGGCAAATGCTCCACAGGGACAAAAGGCGCACCGGGCTGCGCATCTATGGCATCTGCCGTTTCCACACAAGCGCAGGTTCGCACTCGGAACGCCCCTTGGGGGGCTACCAGACGCTGACAGAGGTTGCCGTAGCTGTCGGCATATTCTACGACGGGTACGGGGGGTTCTAACTCATACTCTCCTGGCACGATCCACTGCCCTAAGCCGCTACGAGGGCGCAATATCAAAATTAATGGGGTTGGTTCGTCGGCCTCAAAGTTAATCTGGCATCCGGTCTCAAGTCGCACGGTTGATCAAGGTAAGGTTCACAATACCCTTATCTTGCTGCACCTGAGCCAAATTAGTTTGTATCTAGCGAAGCATGTTGGGTCGTTGAATAGCTTTAATCGCCTGAATAAAAGGCCATGCCTGGTTTAGCAAGCACCGCTTTTGTTCAAAACCACTTGGATCGTTTTGAAAATCAGTTGGATGTCATAGCGGATCGACCACTTGGCTTGATAGGCCAAATCCATTTCTACAATAGCTTCGAAATCTTTCACGTGGGAACGTCCGTTAACCTGCCATTCGCCCGTAATCCCAGGTTTTACCCGCAGCCGTTGAATGTGAT
>Ga0163155_10003125_pt1 | contig 18026 bp, 20 predicted proteins | sample OliLakLV19SP4G1_FD_148611 | JGI IMG/M metagenome (GOLD analysis project Ga0163155, IMG submission 148611) | Freshwater microbial mat bacterial communities from Lake Vanda, McMurdo Dry Valleys, Antarctica - Oligotrophic Lake LV.19.SP4.G1 | ecosystem: Environmental > Aquatic > Freshwater > Lake >... | reverse complement strand
ATTTATAACTTCCTATTATGTTCGATTTTATCTTTTTTGGGATTCGTACTGTTTGTTCTTTTTATTTCAAACCCGGTGGGCAGCAACTGGGTATTTCTTCTTACAGTACTGCTGGTTTCATGGGGTTTTTCGGCTTCGTTGACGTTACTTTCCGGAATTGCCGCCAAGGCGAACAACAGCAATGTACTGATGACCGTACTTAGCTTTCCAATTGTAATTTCCATTCTTCTTCTAGCAATAAAGATTACTAAGAATTGTATCGATGGGCTTGAAAGCAGTACCAGTTTTGATGAGTTGATTTCGCTATTGGCAATAAATTTCCTCGTTACGGCCGTCTCCTATTTACTGTTCCCGTATATTTGGCGCAGCTAATTGCAATGAATAAATCTTGGTGGAAAATATTGGCTGTCGCGCTGTTGGGCTATTCTGTCGTAGCCGGACTGTTGTTTGATGTGCCCAGGCTCAGCATTGTGAATGAAACGATCCGTGGATTGTACTTTCATGTCCCGATGTGGTTTGGAATGGTTTTTATGTTTTTGGCCTCTACATACTATGCCATTCAATATTTAAGAAAGCAGGATTCACTTTGCGACACCGTTTCTATTTCGTTTGCGAGTGTAGGGTTGGTATTCGGGCTATTAGGAATTGTTACGGGTATGATCTGGGCCAACTATACGTGGGGTTCTCCGTGGCATGGAGATCCAAAACAAAATGGGGCGGCCATTGCGCTATTGGTTTATTTCGCCTATTTTATTTTAAGGGGCTCCGTTACAAATCAAGAACAAAAAGCCAGACTTAGCGCGGTCTACAACATCTTTGCCTTTACCGCGATGATCCCGCTCATATTCATCATTCCGCGCATGACTAGCTCAATGCACCCGGGCAGCGGGGGCAATCCCGGTTTTAATATGTATGACTTGGATAGTAGAATGAGGATGGTTTTTTATCCAGCCGTGCTCGGGTGGATTTTGATGGGCGCTTGGATCGCAACCGTGCTAATTCGTATACAGGTGGTAAAAGAAAAGATTGAAGATATAGAAGATGAACAAACTCGCTAAAATATTCAAAACAGCTTGCCTTCTCCTGGCGGGATTTTCGGCTTCTGCACAGGAGGCGGAAATGGCCGATACAATGAGGTCTAATGGTAAGATTTATGTGGTGGTGGCCATCGTGCTAGTCATTTTGATTGGCTTGATCGTCTACCTCGTTTTCCTAGACCGCAAAGTGGCGGCTTTGGAAAAGCGACTTTCGAAAAAACAATAAACTCAAATTGCGGTTGATCTAAGGGCTGGCAGTCGGCCGGGGATAGAAGCGGCACCCCGAAGTAGCTCGGGAGTGTGGGTGGCACGAGGAGTAGAGCGTATAGCCCCAAAGGCCGCCAAAAAGAAACTCTATTTTAATCTCGAAAGATTGTTTTAAGCTACCTTTGCTGTCTCGTAAATTGATATTCTCATGAAGAAGTCGCATATATTGGCCATTGGAGTTATTGCGGTGGCAATTGTTATCATCATTTCAACCGCGGGCGATGCCAGCACCTATGTCAATTTTGACCAAGCATACAGGTTGGCCTCCAACGGAAGTTCTACCCAAGTGCATGTGGTGGGGGAATTGCCAAAGGATGCCGCAGGGAATATTCAAGGCCTCGAAAATAGTGCCGACAAGCTTTCGTTTTCTTTTACGTTAATAGATGACAACAGTAAAGAGCAGAAAGTGTATTATAATGAACCAATGCCCCCAGACTTTACGAAATCCGAGAAAGTGGTAGTGATAGGGTTGTATGAAAACGATCGGTTTATCGCCAAAAAGATATTATTGAAATGCCCCTCCAAATACAACGAACAGAAGTTGAATACATCGATTTGAAAATGTATCAATTTGAAGATTTGAAAATGGAGTTTGTCTATCTAGCCAAGTTATTTTCAAGGCCGCAAATTTTCAAATTTTCAAATTAAAAAATCTTCAAATTAACATGCATTATCTAATTGGTAACCTCGGCCACCTTTCTGTAATCACCGCCTTTGTTACCGCTTTAGTCAGTTCGTTTGCCTATTGGAAAGCCACCACACTTGTTGAACTAGAAAAGAAAACTTCGTGGATAGAGAACGGAAGATTTGCTTTCTACATCCATGTAGCAGCCGTACTTTCTGTAGTGGCTTCACTTTTCTTTATCATCTACAGCCATTATTTTGAATACCATTATGCGTATTCGCATTCCTCGCTTCATCTGCCGGCTCAATATATGTTGTCTTGTTTTTGGGAAGGACAAGAGGGAAGTTTTTTGCTCTGGATGTTTTGGCATGCTGTGATAGGAATTGTATTGATTAAAACCCAAAAAACTTGGGAAGCGCCCACGATGGTAGTGTTTACATTGGTGCAAGCGTTCTTGGGTTCGATGATTTTAGGAGTGGTGATTCCGGGCATCGATTTGAAACTAGGCAGCTCGCCTTTTATTTTGTTGCGCGATGCGATGGATGATCCCATCTTTAAAATTCAGCCGGATTTTATCCCCAAAGATGGCAACGGATTAAACGCACTGCTGCAAAATTATTGGATGGTCATCCACCCACCCACCCTGTTTTTGGGCTTCGCTCTTACACTTCCGCCCTTTGCGTTTTGCATTGCCGGCTTATGGCAGAAACGATATGTGGAATGGGTGAAGCCCGCTCTGCCATGGTCGCTGTTGGGTGGAGGAATTTTAGGGTTGGGGATTTTAATGGGCGGCATTTGGGCATATGAAACTTTGAATTTTGGCGGCTATTGGAATTGGGATCCAGTCGAAAATGCAGTTTATGTACCGTGGTTAATTCTCATAGCCTCCATTCACACCATGATCACGTACAAGAACAGTGGCACTGCTTTGAAGAGCTCTATTGTTTTGGTAATTGCTGTTTTTGTGTTGCTGCTATACTCTACCTTTTTGGCACGAAGCGGCATTTTGGGCGATGCTTCGGTGCACTCTTTTACTGACTTAGGTCTCTCCGGCCAGCTGCTGATTTACCTATTGTTCTTCATGCTTGTCGCGATAGCGTTGGCAATCGTGCGCTGGAAAGAAATCCCTTCTTCTGAAAAAGAGGTTTCAACTTACTCGCGAGAGTTTTGGATTTTTTTAGGAGCGGTCACGTTATGTTTGATGGGCTTTCAGGTGTTATTGCCAACTTCTATTCCCGTTTACAACAAAATCATTTCCATGTTTGGCGGAACTTCCAATCTGGCGCCCCCCGCAGATCAAGTAGGATTTTATTCAAAATTTCAATTATGGTTTGGAGTAGCGGTTGCATTTATTTCGGGTACTGGGCAGTTTTTCTGGTGGAAGAAAATCGATAAAGAAAAATTGAAAGCGGAGTTGCTGACTCCCATATTGATTACGTTACTGATTTTTGCATTGATAATTGCTGTTGCGAAAGTTTATAATATTCCCTACCTGATTTTAACCTTGGCGGGGGTTTATCTCATTGTTTCAAACCTCAAAGTGTTATTTGCCCTTGTAAAACTAAACCCTAAACTTTCGGGTGGAGCGGTGGCTCACATTGGCATTGGGATGATGCTGATTGGCGTGATGTTTTCCGCGGGGTACTCCAGAGTTGTGTCGCTCAACCAAAATGGCATGCTGATCTTAAAAGACGCACCAACAGAATTTAACCGCGACAATTTATTGCTGTTCATCAATGAGCCGCGCTCTATGGCGGGTTATGACATCGAATACCGCGGAGAGCGATTGGAGCCCCGCCACAAAAGCGGGTACATCAACAAAAATGATGTGGAGCTTACCTTCGATCCATTCAAGGTGATTGCTACAAAAGATATTGTGTTTCAAACCAAGCAACTTTATAAAGCAAAGGATACGATCGAGATTTACCCGGAGAATACGTTTTACGAAATCGAATTGCGTAAAGAAGGAAAATTGGCGGCCACGCTCTTTCCCCGCGTACAGATCAATCCAGCCATGGGTGGGTTTATTGCTTCCCCTGATATTAGGAGAAAAATGACGAGCGACCTGTATACGCATGTTTCCTTGCCGATGAGCAGGGAGGAAGAACCGGAGTGGGGAAAACCGGATGAAGTAAAGGTAAGGGCCAATGAAGAATTTTTCATCAATTCAAAATACAGCGCTGCATTGGAAGAAGTAACACGGATTGAAGAGATAGAAGGAATTAAAATAGAGGGTGAAGACGTAGCTGTGCAAGCAACAATAAAAGTGCAAGGCGAGCACGAGGCCTATTACGCGAAGCCAATTTTCTTGATCAAAGGCAAAACCCAAGTAGGGCGGCTGCCTGACGAGATCAACGACCTTGGAATTAGAATTACCCTACTGAACATCGTGCCCGAAACCAATGAATTTCTGTTGGGGATAAACGCGCGCCAAAAAGATTGGGTGGTTGTAAAGGCGTTAGAAAAACCTTATATCAATATTTTGTGGCTGGGCACCTTCGTTCTGATGATTGGATTTGGAATGGCAATGGTAAGGAGATTCAAAGATTATTCTGCAAATCAAGACTAGGCTTCGCTTTCAAATCAATACTTTCATTAGCACTTTTCGCTGCTTGCGAGATCTGTGTTTTTTCCAACCATCCAGAAATTTTCCAATGCATTTTTTCGCGAATTCCAAAAGCCATCGGTGAGGCAATCCAAAAAAAATAGTAATCTTGAAACACTAAACAGTTCTATGCGCTTTTTGAATAGCCTTTTCTACTATGGGATACTGATCCCGATTTCCCACCTGCCATATCCACTGTTATATACTCTTTCTGATGGGCTTTATTTCATCATGTTTAAGGTTATTGGTTATCGAAGAACGGTAGTGCTTCAAAATATTGCCAACTCATTCCCTGACAAATCGAAGCAAGAGCAATTGCAAATTGCCAGTGACTTTTATCGGCATTTTTGTGACTTAATTGTCGAAAGCCTAAAGGTATTCTCTATTTCAAAAAAAGAAGTTGACCAACGGGTGAAGGTTATCAATCCTGAATTCATTGACCGGTTTTACCACAAGGGACAAAATGTAATTATGGCCGGGGGTCATTTTAACAATTGGGAACTTTTTGCAATGGCCATCGATGGCGGAATTAAGCATAAAGCAGTTGCTCTTTACAAGCCACTAACGAGTATCTTTTTTGATCAAAAGATGCGCGATTCAAGAGGCAAATACGGGTTGGAAATGGTTTCTATCAAAAAAACAGAAGAGGAGTTTAAACGGAAAGATGCTCCGCTTCGAGCGATTATCTTCGGGGTCGATCAGTCACCCGGCAATCCGAAAAGTAGCTATTGGGCAACGTTTCTCAATCAAGATACCGCCATGTTGTTCGGTACGGAGAAGTATGCCAAAGAATACAATTTTCCCGTGCTGTATGCCCGCATCAATAAAGTGAAACGAGGACATTATACGATTGAGTTTGTCGATGCTATTGAAGAACCAACGCAGACGGCTTATGGTGAAATTACTAAGCGAGTGAACCGCCTACTTGAAAAAGATATCATTCAGCAGCCTGAATATTGGTTGTGGACACACAAGCGGTGGAAACATACACGCCCTGTGGACTTGGTGCAGGAATCTTAAGTTATAAGGTTCGCAAAATCTGCCCTGCTTTGCGCAACGTCTCTTCGCCTTTAGCAAAACAAAATCGCAATAATTTCTGATCGGAACAATCTTTGTAAAAAGCTGACACCGGAATCGGGGCGAGCTTTTTCTCTTGTGTCATCCACGTTGCCATTTCCATTTCTGTTTTGGTTGAAATACCTTCATAGGATAGCAGTTGAAAATAGCTTCCATAACAAGGCAGGGGCTTCAGCGAGGAGCCTTTGATCTGCTCCAGAAAAAAATCGCGCTTTTGCTGGTAGAATTTTCCGAGGTGCAAATAGTTTTCAGAATCGCTCAAGTATTCCGCCAAGGCAAATTGGATCGGGGTATTGACACTGAACGTAACAAACTGGTGTGCCTTTCTTATTTCTCGAGAAATATTTTCGGGGGCAACGGTGTAACCAACCTTCCAACCGGTTGCGTGAAATGTTTTTCCAAAAGAAAATACTGCAATAGACTGCTGAGCTAAAGTGGGATATTTTAAAATGCTTTGATGTTCAATATCATCAAAAATAATTCGCTCATAAACCTCATCGCTCAATACAAGCAAATTATTCTCTAGCGCTATCTTCTGCAACGCAATCAAATCTTGCTCACTCATCACAGCACCACTTGGGTTGTGGGGTGTGTTCACCATGATCATTTTGGTGCGAGGCGTAATGTTTGATTTCACTTCTATCCAGTCGATGGCAAAGTGAGGTGGTCTTAAATTTAGGTGAACTGGAATTCCTCCATTTAGCCGGATGGACGGATCGTAACAATCGTACGAAGGATCAAACAAAATCACTTCATCACCCGCGCCAATCAACGCGGAAATGGTAGAATAGATGGCCTCCGTTCCACCAGCAGTCACCGTTATTTCAGTTTCAAAATCAGTAGGTCGCTGGTAGGTTTTCTCAACTACTTGTGCAATCACCTTGCGAAGGGCAGGGACACCTGGCATCGGTGCATATTGGTTATGCCCCGCCTTCATATTTTGATGGATCAGATCGATCAGCTTTTCTGAAACGGGAAAATCGGGAAAGCCTTGAGATAGATTAATTGCTTGGTGTTCCAATGCCATTTTAGACATGACACTAAAAATGGACGTGCCCACTTCGGGAAGCCGCGATTTGATATTCAAAGCTATCGCTTAAGAGGTGCGCTAACTCGGTATTCCGTATCTACATCGCCTTTGCTAATATCGGTCAGTTTTCCTTTCAGCATTTTCTTTTTCAGCGAGGGTAAGTAGTCAATAAAAAGTTTTCCTTCTAGGTGGTCATATTCGTGCTGAATGATTCGCGCTTTCATACCATCAAACTCTTCTTCGTGTTGCACCCAATTTTCATCTTGATAACGCAACGTTATTTTTTCAGGCCGTGCCACATCTGCTCGGATGTTGGGGATGCTCAAGCACCCTTCCTCAAAATCCCATTCATCACCTTCTTCTTCAACCATCGCGGGATTGATAAATACTTTTCTGAAATCTTTCAACTCCGGTTGATCTTCCAGCACTGTTCCGTCCACTACAAACACTCGAATGCTTTTGCCGATTTGTGGAGCAGCCAACCCAATTCCATGCGCGGCAGCCATCGTTTCAAACATATCTTTGGCGAACGCTTCCATGTCAATCGCTCCCTTTACAATCTCCTTTGCTCGTTTCCGCAGCACAGCATCACCGTACATCACAATTGGGTACACCATAATTCTAAAAAGATAAAATACAAAGGTAGGGTTTGGTGGTTAAGGCTCAAAGACCTTTTGTCTGCATATAATTTTGTAAAATCAACGTAGCACTAATTTTATCTACGTTTCCCTTTATCTGTCGGTTCTTTTTGCTCATTCCGCCATCCAACATCGAGCGGTGTGCTTGGGCACTGGTAAATCGTTCGTCAGCCAAGGCAATAGGCTTTTCTGGAAAAGTGATCTTAAAAAGCTCGACAAATTTTCTAACTAACGGAGCTATTTCAGAATCTTGGTTGTTGAGCTGTTTGGGCATGCCAATGACCACTTCATCTACCTGTTCTTTGCTAAAGTAATTTTTCAAGTATTCGATTAGCTTCTGCGACTCAATCATTTCCAATGCAGTCGCAATAATTCGCATTGGATCGGTCACGGCTAGACCTGTGCGTTTACTTCCATAGTCGATTGCGAGAATTCTGCCCATGTTAGTTTTTTAAATCAATTGAAGCTTATGCATTCTATCCTGTATAAGTTTGATATACTGGTCTTTCATTTCGTCACTCAAGAAACTGATCTTTATAAAATCAATCCAATGCGGCAACGCCAATTGAGCTTTTTTAAAAATGTGATTGCTGACTTTTGGTTCGATTCTAAAATGACTTATAGCCATTAAAAAATCGTTCATAGCTAGTTTCCTCTTTTTCCCATTCAGCGTCAAGGCAAGTTCTTCTTCCTCTCCTTTCACAACCAAAGCCGTGGCCACCATGTCATAAGCAGGACATAGACCGTAGCTAGAAGTTTGAAGCAGTGAAAAGTTTTTTAGGTGCATGTCCGCATTTCCCGTAAGGAAAGAAAAAATAACCTGTTCAAAAAAATTGACAATATCCAAACCAGGATGCGCAGAGTATTTTACAATTGCCCTTCCAATTTGTTCATAGGAACCATGATACTTATGCTCTGTAAGCCGCTCAGTTAGTTGACACATATCTTCCATGTGTAGTTTCCCTTCTTTGGTTCTATCAACACGCCTAGTGACGTAAGCAAGCTTTCCAGATTGTAAGCAGAACAAGGTATGGGGAACGGTTTGTATTTTAAAAATGTCAGCCAAATGCATCGTTGCATCTTCCAACTCTGGCAATTGCTCGTATGTAGAGGATGGTAACTTCAAAATGTATCCACCCCACAAATTAACAATGATAAATTTCGCTGGACTATCTTTTTTGTTTTGCTTCTCTAAGTTTAATGAGAGCTTTGGCTGAACACCTGTAACGGCAATTTGACTTCTAACTATCTGCTCGGCAAGTTCCAGAAGTTGTTCTTCGGTATAAGGAAAGTAAGGGGGCAATTTTTGGCCAAAGAATTTCTTGCAGCACGTTTCGTGATAGTCGTGCGTTGCATCTTTCAATTCTTCATAACAATAAAGACACCTCTTCGTCATCGCTCCTTCTCTAGGTTTCTTTTTCTTCCACCACACTTACGGCACCAATGCAATCTTTGCAGCAAGCCAGCAATAGCCCCATGCGATCTCGCTCATTTAGTTTCCAATTTTTTTCAGCAATGGAAAGCAACCAGCCTTCCGGTATTAACCCATCAAAAAAAGGAAACAACACCTGACTTTTGTAGGGCTTTTCTGAAAGCGGCATGGTAAAACTTATGGGGTTAGTAGTGGAAAGTTTTAGATAGTCGGCACTATATAAAAATGTATAGCCCTCTTCATCTTCCACTAATTTCCCCGCAAGGGCATCTCCAAAAAAAATATTAGCCTTTCTCATCTACCAACTTAGTTCGGTTCACGGGCACTAGCCCCAACTCTTGCCCAAATAATTGCAATACCTGGTTTACTTTGTCCATACGAAGGGTAGTTTTGCCTTGCTCTATTTCGCGGATAAACCGAAGACCAACGCCAGCCTTTGTGGCCAAAGCTTTTTGAGTTAGGTGGAGATTCTTCCTTCTTTCCTTTAAAAAATCAGCTAATGGCTGGGAATTAAAATTCATATTATACCCTTTCGGGTACAATATAGGACATAAAATTCATTATTATACCCTATAGGGATTAATTTGTAACAATCTGATAATAATTATACCCTATAGGGACTATTTTATCCTATATTTTCAAATGCCTGTTGTCCATCGGTTATGTTAGTTCCTTCGCCTTCTCCCAATACTTATCCATCTCTGCCAGCGTCATCTCGCCCATTTTCTTTCCGTCCTTGGCCGATTCGGTTTCTAAATATTGAAATCGCTTTATAAACTTTTTATTGGTGCGCTCCAATGCTTCTTCGGGATCTATGTTAATAAACCGCGCGTAGTTCACCAACGAAAAAAGCAGGTCGCCAAACTCTGCCATTGCTTTTTGATGGTCAATCGGTTTATCAGCTGCTACATTAAACTCATTTTTAAATTCGCCCATCTCCTCTTCCACTTTTTCCCAAACTTGTTCTTTGCGCTCCCAATCAAAACCTACTCCACGTGCCTTGTCTTGTATGCGAATTGCCTTCACCAGCGCAGGCAATGATGAAGGCACACCTTCCAATACCGATTTATTTCCGGTGCGCAGTTTTATTTTCTCCCAATTTTCTTTCACCGTTTTTTCATCCTCGGCAATTACATCTCCATATACGTGCGGATGCCGCTCAATCAGTTTATCACAAATGCCATTCAACACATCCGTCATGTCAAACGCTTTTACCTCCGAGGCAATGCGCGAATAAAACGTCAAGTGCAACATCAAATCACCCAGCTCTTTTTTAACTTCTTGCAAGTCGCCTTCCAAAATCGCATCCGAGAGTTCATACGTTTCCTCGATGGTCAAGTGCCGCAGCGTTTCCAGTGTTTGTTTTTTATCCCAGGGGCAATTTTCGCGCAGTTCGTTCATCACCGTAAGCAACCGATCAAAGGCTTTCAGTTTTTCTTCACGTTGCAAGTCGGGGGTTGAGTAAGGTATCTTCATGTCTTTTAAATTATTTTTATTTTAGCGGCCCGGTGGCTCGAGGCGCAGCCACCGCCAGGCTGTTCGCTTCAATCCACGCGAGGCGCATGGGATTTCCGCTGCCATCCTTGGCCGAGCACGTGGCCAGTAGATAAAGCCGCTTTTCACTTTGCCAGCTTTGCGCCCCTGCCTAGCCATTAAACTAAATCTTCCAATCTTTGGTTATCTTTGCAGAGCCGTAAAAATCGTGAATCATACCTCGTAAATCAAAGATTAAAAAAATGACAGTTTTTCTTCTTTCCATTGGAGTTTTTGCACTGTTCTTTGCACTCATGTCGGTGCGGTTGCTATTCATCAAAAAGGGAGAGTTCAGAGGCACATGTGCTACGCAGAGTCCGTTCTTAGCAAAAGATGGAATTGCTTGCGGATACTGTGGCAAAGTAGTAGGCACTGGCGAGGTTTGTGGCGATCCTGAAAAAGAAACTGAAACCTTCCCTGAAATCAAAAAGGCCTAGCCTAGCTCCTGACCACTCCTAGAGCCACTCTGCATTTTATAGGCATCAAAAGAACATTAACTTCGCGGTCACATTTCAAAAATTAAAACGTGACCCTCATAAAATCCATTTCCGGTATCCGCGGCACTATTGGTGGTAAACCGGGCGAAGCTCTTACTCCTGTCGACATTGTAAAATTCGCAGCGGCCTTTGGAACCTGGGTGAAGTCCCGAAAAGGAACCCGCCTGCGGAACGGGCAAGAAAGAATTGTCATTGGCCGTGACGCACGCATCTCAGGCGAAATGGTCAGCAACTTGGTTTGCGCCACATTGCAAGGGCTAGGCATTGATGTGATTGACCTCGGTCTTTCTACTACACCTACCGTTGAAATTGCCGTGCCATTGGAAAAAGCAGGAGGCGGAATTATTTTTACGGCCAGCCACAATCCAATTCAATGGAATGCTTTAAAATTATTAAATGAAAAAGGAGAGTTCATTTCTGCAGAAGATGGCGCCTTGGTTTTAAAAATTGGTGAAGAAGCAAATTTTGAATTTGCCCCTGTCGAGAAGTTGGGCGGCTACGAAAGAAAAAAGCACTACATCAAAAAGCACATCGAACTGATTATAAAAAATAAGCTAGTAGATGTGAAAGCGATTCAAAAAGCAAAATTCAAAATCGCGGTCGATGCAGTAAATTCTACGGGAGGAATTTCAGTTCCTGAATTATTGAAAGCCTTAGGCGTTAAAAAAATAAAAAAACTTTATTGCGAACCCACCGGAAAATTTCCTCACAATCCCGAGCCGCTTCCAGAAAACATCAAAGCCATTTGCAAAGAAGTAAAAAGAGAAAAGTGTGATTTGGGAATTGTTGTCGATCCTGATGTTGATCGATTAGCCCTTGTATCCGAAGACGGCAAACCATTTGGCGAAGAATATACCTTGGTAGCAGTTGCAGACTATGTTTTAAGCAACCAGCCTGCCGGCAAGGGAGGACGCAAAGGCAATACGGTTTCTAATCTTTCTTCCACGCGTGCATTACGGGATGTGACAGAAAAAGCAAAAGGTAAGTACACAGCTGCCTCTGTTGGCGAAGTGAACGTAGTCACTACTATGAAGCAAACAAAGGCCGTGATTGGCGGGGAAGGAAATGGTGGAGTAATTTTTCCGGAATTTCATTACGGCCGTGATGCGCTGATGGGCATTGCGTTATTTTTAACACATCTGGCGAAATCAAAACTAAAAGCATCGGAGCTTAGAAAAACGTACCCTAACTATTTCATTTCAAAAAATAAAATTGAACTGACTCCCCAGATCAATGTAGATGAGGTGTTAGAAAAAGTGAAAGCAAAGTATACAAACGAAAAAATCAATACAGCCGATGGCGTGAAGATTGATTTTGAGAAAGAGAAAGAATGGGTTCACTTGCGCAAGTCAAATACAGAACCCATCATTCGCATCTATGCCGAATCACAAAATGAAAAGAAGGCAGACGAGTTGGCAAAGAGAATAATGGATGATATAAGGCAGATCATTTCCTAATTTGAATATGTTTTAGCAAGCCAAAAAAATTAAAGGCTAAAATCCTAATTTTAAAGCATGAGAGTTTACCTAGACAACGCAGCTACCACGCCACTCGACCCCGAAGTGTTTGAGGCCATGAAGCCTTTTATGTTGGAAGATTTTGGAAATCCTTCTTCCACCCATGCACACGGGCGCAAGGTGCGAGCTGCGATAGAATCTGCCCGTAAAAAAGTAGCAGAACTTCTCAACTGCACCCCCGGTGAAATCATTTTTACTTCAGGCGGCACGGAGGCAGACAATACCTTGATCCGTTGTAGTATCAACACCTATCAATTGCAGAATGCTATTTCTACACCCATCGAACATCATGCAGTAACGCATACACTCGAAACTCTGGCGAAAGAAGGAAAAATAAAACTGCACCATGTAAACGTGGATGAAAAAGGCCATATAGATTGTGTGCATCTTGAAAGTTTACTCAAGGCCCATCCAAAAGCATTGGTGTCACTGATGCATGCCAACAACGAAATTGGCAACCTCCTCGACCTAGAAAAAGTGGGAGAGCTTTGCCATCAATACAATGCCTACTTTCAGTCGGATACAGTGCAGACGATGGGTCATTATCGTCACGACATGAAGAAATTGAAAGTTCATGGACTTGCCGCGGCAGCGCATAAATTTCATGGACCGAAAGGAGTAGGATTCATGTATGTCAACAAAGACAAAAAAATACACCAGTTTATTCACGGAGGAGCGCAGGAGCGCAACATGCGCGGTGGCACTGAAAACGTGTACGGGATTATCGGCTTAGCAAAGGCTCTTGAAATCTGCTACCACGAAATGGGTGAGCATGAAAACCATGTAAAAAAGTTGAAGTCCTACATGATCGAAAGACTGAGGGCGTTTATACCCGATGTTCAATTCAATGGCGATTCTGCCAATCTTGAGAATAGTTTGTACACCGTTTTAAATGTCAGTCTTCCAGAATCGGACGAGAACGACATGCTTCTTTTTAATTTGGATCTCCAAGGCATCTCGGCTTCAGGAGGAAGTGCGTGTTCTAGCGGAACATCTACTGGTTCACACGTCTTGGGTGCCTTGTATCCAGATTCAAAAAGAGGCGCTGTTCGGTTTTCGTTTAGCAAGTATAATACAATTGAGGAAATTGATTTGGTGGTAACAAAGCTGTTAGAAATTTGTCGGGTAACGGTTTAGTCAAGCTCAAGCTATCGGGTTGGATGTATTCGGCTTCCAAACCGCTTGATAATTTCCTTTTCTAAATTTTCGTGATGAGCCGGGTGTGAGACTTTCAAAATCTCATATGCTCGTTGTCTCAAATTTTTGCCATACAAGTAAGCCGTTCCATATTCAGTAACCAAGTAGTGCATGTGGGCTCTGGTAGTAACAATGCCAGCACCTGATTTTACCTCAGGTACAATCTTGGAAACTCCTTTTTTAGTTGCTGATTCCAATGCTATAATTGGCTTACCACCATCCGATAATGCCGCGCCTCTGATAAAATCCATTTGGCCACCAACACCCGAATATTGATAGGTGCCAATTGAATCAGCACAAACCTGTCCGGTAAGATCCACTTCGATGGCGCTGTTGATTGCAACTACCTTGGGGTTGGCTCGAATGACCCGAGTATCATTTACGTAGCTCGCCTCCAAAAAAGCAAACTGCGGATTGTCGTCAAGAAAGTCATATAATTTTTTAGAGCCGATGGTAAACCCTGACACCACTTTGCCCGGATGTTTCTTTTTATACGCATTGGTTATGACTCCTCGTTGAATCAAATCCATCACGCCATCTGAGAACATCTCCGTATGTATACCAAGATCCTTGCAATGACCCATCGCCATCAATGCGGCATCGGGTATCGAGCCTATTCCCATTTGCAAAGTGGATCGGTCTTCTACTAGTGCTGCCACATTTTTTCCAATCGTCAAGTCCTCATTAGAAAGGTTACTGGAATAAGATACCTCTGGAAGCGCATCGTTACACTCTACCATGGCATGAAATCTACTGACATGTATGAAACCATCGCCATGGGTGCGAGGCATATTTGGGTTCACCTGGGCAATTAACTTTTTGGCATATTTAGCCGCTGAACGGACTACATCTACCGATGTTCCTAGTGAACAAAATCCGTGCTTATCGGGAGGCGAAACATGCAATAATGCAACATCCAATTTAAGAATTTTCTTCTCAAACAACCGAGAGATCTCGCTCAAAAAAATTGGAATATAATCGCCTCTGCCTTCACGCACGGCCTCACGTATTGGCGCTGATACAAATAAAGAGTTAAAGTAAAAGCTATCACTGTATTTTGCTTTGGTAATCTCTAGGTCGCCCAGCATACTGATGGCTACCAATTCAACCTCTCTTAGTTCAGACGCCCTTTTTGTTAGCGTATCTAACAATAATTTTGGGGTGGCTGCGCTTCCATGCACCAAAACGCGATCCCCTGATTGAATTGATTTAACCGCTTCTTCGGCTGAGACAAATTGATTCATTTCTAAAAATTTAGATGCGAAAGATAGGGGTCAAATTAAGCGAAGCCGCTGACTTTCATCATATTTAATTACTTTTATTTTCCATGAGCAGCCAACAATCAATTTCTTTTATTGGATCGGGCAATTTAGCCTGGCACCTAGCGCCCGCTTTAGATAATGCAGGCTTTGTGGTGAAGGAAGTGTATAGTAGAAATCCCCAGCATGCCGAACGGTTGACCGACCGTCTTTACCAAGCAGAGGTAAAGGCAACATTGGATTTCTCAACAAGCGAGTCTACCATCTTTATCATATCTGTTTCCGATGATGCAATCAAAAGTATTGCGCAGGAAATCATTCTTCCAGAAGAAGCCTTTTTAGTGCACACCTCTGGCAGCCAGCCACTAGCAGAACTTAAGTTTGCGGCAACAAACAACATCGGTGTATTCTATCCATTGCAAACATTTAGTGCGCAGAAAAAAATCGACTTCAAAAAAGTGCCGGTTTTTATTGAGAGTACGAATCAAGAAACCGATGGGGTATTATTGTTATTGGCAAAATCGATTAGTAATCAAGTCAGGAAGATTTCATCGGAAGAAAGAAAAGCGTTGCATGTGGCGGCCGTTTTCGCGTCCAACTTTACCAATCACATGCTCGCCATTTCCAAAGATATCCTGCAAAGGAATAGCCTTGAATTTGAATGGCTCAAGCCATTGATCATTGAAACGATAGAAAAAAGTTTAAGCATTGAACCAGAAAATGCACAGACTGGCCCCGCAAAAAGAGGTGACCTTGAAATTTTAGATAAGCATTTGGAGTTTTTGAAAGAAGACGAGGCGCTTACCGAAATCTACAAGGTGGTTAGTCAGCATATTGTAGATCGATATCAATAGTATCTTAAAAATCGGTAACTTTATAAAAACACATTTTTATGAGAGCCATTTGCACGATCGCGTTATTTTTTTATTCATTTATTTGTTGGTCGCAGGAGGCGAAGAAGGATGAATTGCCAAATAATAAGGAGAAATTCAAAATTCAGAAACAAAATCCATTGATGATTTTGGATGGCCTTGAAATGAAAGACTCCACTCGTCTTTCTACAATTGATCCAAACAGCATCGAATCCATGGAGGTGTTGAATGAAAAGCAAGGTTATGAGCGATATGGTAGCAAAGATGCGCAAGGGGTGGTATTGATTACGTCAAAATCGGGTGTCCGTATTCGACTAAACCCTGCCCTTCAAACACAATCTGGATTAGCCCCCTTATATATTCTTGACGATGCTGAATTAAAAGGCACTAATGCACTAGGGCAAATAAAGCCGAATGACATAGAGAAAATTGAAGTGATCAAAGACCAACAAGCGCTTGATATCTATGGCGAGAAAGGCAAAAATGGTGTGGTTTTGATCACCACAAAAAAGGCTTATAAAAACAAATTCTGATAGATTCTATCGATGTAAAATCACTCGAACCGAAACGTGATCGGTTACCCCACTTGATCTTATCCGATTAAAATTGCATTTGGTCTTGATTTTTGGCTTTTCTACCGTTTGCAATCACTATTTCGGGTGTTTATGGGTATTTTAGTTTTTCATAATTAAGAACAATGAACGTTAAGGGCTACTACAGAAGGGGGCGCGTTTTTGGATACCTCGGTTTGGCCGCCATTCTGGGCTTCTTTCTTTATCACGTTTTTATGTTTTTATCGACTTGAGGTCATCTTTAAAAACTCCCCTCACCTTTTTCCCGACAGCTATCGGGAGAGAAGGGAAAGGATTGAAGTAAAAAAACAAAGGTTTTTAGAGATGCCCTTAACATATTTCTCGTCCTCTGGCTTAAGCACTGCCATTTACAAATTTTCTGTTATTGTAAAAATTAAAGGGTGGTACGAATTTTAAAGATCCTTAAGCTATCCTTTCAAGTTTGCCAGCCACTAATTTTTTACCACGTAGGATTGTCTGATAAATCGCTGATTTCCACAACCGTATTTTCATACTTTTGTTCTTCGAAAACCATCCTATGCGCATTGCCATCATTCTTTTGTTCGTGTCCTTTAACGGTTGGGCACAAAATCAAGATTCTCTTCAAAAAGTGTTCTACCAAAGTGCACTTGAAAAACTAAACAAAGGAAGTTATCAGGAGGCTTCCGTTCAGTTTTCGCAACTCATCACTACGGGGTTTAGCAACAAGGAGGTGTATTGCAAACGCGGAATCGCATACTTTCAATTGAATGAGTTTGAAAAAGCAAAAAATGATTTTGACGAAGCCGTAAAACTTCGGATAAATACAGCCGAGTTATTCCAATTTAGAGGCAATGCCAGATATAAACTGGAGGACTATCAAGGCTCAATAAGTGACCTTGAAAAAGCCGTTCAAATGGGCCTAGTGCACTTCGAGACGTTTGCCAACCTCGGCAACGCCAAATTTCGCCTTGAAAATTATAAGGAAGCAATTGCCAATTACGACAAAGCTTTTGCTACCGGAAAAAAAGACTATGTGCTTTACAACAACAGAGGTAAGGCAAAAATCAACCTGAAAGATTTAACGGGAGCTTTGGCAGATTTTGACGAAGCACTAAAACTGAAACCCGATTACGATAAGGCATTGGAAAACCGAGCAGACATCCGCTTCCAATTGAAAGATTGGAAAGGGGCAGTTGCTGATTTTGAAAAAATTATTGCCAACGGTCGTAGTGATGAAGATTTGTTTCAAAAAGTCGGAACAGCAAAATTTAACTTGTCCGATTTTGCAGGGTGTGCTGAATCATTAAAGAAGGTGGTAGCAAAAGGGGTAAAAGACAAAGATGTCTTTCGTATGTTGGGATTGAGCTTAGCGAAAGTAAATGACATTCAAGGTACTGCCAACGCATTGGCTGCAGCGGTGTCGCTGGGAGCTAGCGATAAAGAAGTATTTGAAACCTTGGGCGCAGCTCAGTATTTTTTGAAAGACTACAAATCGGCCATTGAATCGCTCAGTCGCGCGATAACAAGTGGTGTAAATTCTAAAGAAGTATATCTATACAAAGGCAACGCTGAATACAATCAAAAAGATATGGAGAGCGCCATTAGGGATTTAGAGAAAGCAGTCTCGTTGGGTGCCTCCGACTATGAAGCCTTTAAAAATTTGGGAGATGCCAAGTTTATTAAAAATGATTTTGCGGGTGCCCTTCAGTACTACACCAAAGCGGTTGCTTTTCCCACTGCAGATGCAGTCACCTATAACAATCGCGGAAAAGCAAAAGCTATGTTAGGCGATTTTGCCGGTGCTATTCCTGATTTTGATAAAGCAATTTCCCTTAAATCAGATTATGCGAAAGCGTACTTAAATCGCGGTACTGTGCGCTTTAATC
>Ga0163155_10003114_pt1 | contig 18055 bp, 28 predicted proteins | sample OliLakLV19SP4G1_FD_148611 | JGI IMG/M metagenome (GOLD analysis project Ga0163155, IMG submission 148611) | Freshwater microbial mat bacterial communities from Lake Vanda, McMurdo Dry Valleys, Antarctica - Oligotrophic Lake LV.19.SP4.G1 | ecosystem: Environmental > Aquatic > Freshwater > Lake >... | reverse complement strand
CCTCTGAAACATGTGCGCTTTGTAACCAAGCGCTCCCCGGATCAAGCGGTGCGACACCTGGTGGTGGTGCGAGTGTCGGACTTTGAGGAGCCGATTGAAGAGTTCGAACGCCTCATTGCAAGCGGCGACAGCTTCATCTCACCGTTGGTACTGATGGCCTTGACGAAGGAGCGTCAAAGTGTGGCAGCGCTTCAGAGGCTGGCGCTTGTTGCGAGCAGACTCGGCGCCAAGAAAAGCGATCCATTCGTTTCCCCCACGGTTGATGTCGCTCGAAGGATCCTGAAGGCTTATTCCTTGGGTGCGGAGAAGCATCTCATCGCGTCTGCGGCAATTGAGAATGGAATGCTTTCGGTTTGGAGTTGTGAGCCCCGGCTCTACCGTTGCGCGGTATCCGATGTCCCGGCGCTAGCGGGCCTCTCAGGCAAAGCGCTTGGTAAGTTCACAGTGTCAGCAAGCGGGAGCCGCCTTCACTGGGACGGCGCCGATGTTGATCTCGACATGGACACGATTCGCGAGTTCGCTGATCCAAAAGCTCGCCGGATCACTGAAGCCAAGTACCGCACGGATGCAGTGCGATACGGAGCAGCCATCCGAAGAGTGCGTCTAGCCCGTCACCTCTTGCAGGGCAGTATTGCGGGCCTGAGCGAACGAGAGGTTCGTCGATTGGAGAAAGGCGAGGTGTTGCCCCATTCCGACACTCTGAAGAAGCTCGCTGACGCACATGGGTGGTCGGTGCCCGAGTACATGGCCAAGATTGCGAAAGAATCTAAAGCAACGGCGAGTCGACCTCGGTAGGCGCACTCTGGTGAGACGCCGTGCAACTGCCCCAAAGACTGTGGAGCCCTCACCAAATAGGCGGCTGCAGGCTTTCACTGAAGCGTATATTGCGTGTCGAGTGGGAAAGCGCCCTGCCACGGTTGCCCGAGAGAGCGCTTCTGGATTCCATCGATCGTCCACAGTTTTCAGGCGGATTGGCGGAGGTCTCACGGATCGTTGCGAAGGCGCCTGCTCGGATTTCATGGCGAGTTTTGCTCGGATACGCCAAGAATTGGGGCGAATCTGCCCTCGTTCAGCGCTTGGGATATCTGCTCGATCTCCACGAGGTTGAAGTGCCGGCAAGTGCAGCCTTGGGGTATTGTCGAGAATGTGCCGCGGGATCAGCTGGTCGAAACGCGTGCGGTGCGGCGGGCAGTGAAGCCATTTGCGAAGAGGGCCAAGTGATCGGCAAGCAAGCTGGTTGATCGCTACGCGCATCAGAGCGGCGTGAAAGATCAGCTTGTCGCTGAACGTGAGGTCGTGTTGACCTACGCCCTAACGTACAGTGCTTGAGCTAAAAGGGCCAGAGGGAACCTGCAACCGCGAATCGGCCATGCTCGTTTACTGCGGGTGTTCGTTGGGCGGCTTTGGGCAGACGGCGTGTGACTCGGGAGCTAAGCGAGGTATTCCGGGGGTGCAGACCAGAACTTGATGGCGCGGAATAGGACTCTACGGTTCCCCTTGTCGTAGGCGTTGACATCTTGCTCTGGGCGGTCGTTGGTCTCGAAATACCGAAGGAAAGCAAGGATAGGCAGCCTCTGTTCACTTGAGAAACCAGTCAGTCTCTCGCGAGTGAATTCACTCAGCTTGCCGCCGGTGGGCGAAAGGAAGTTGACGAGGAAATCAGGAAAGCAATCAAGTTCGGACCCAGCATCAATGGAATGAAGCATCATCGCGGGGAGGTAGTATTGAAATGCGGCATGGGTCAAAAGAGAGGGGCTCGGATTGCGAGCGAGGTCGGCTAGCGCGAGGTCGGTCCAAGGCTTGCGGGAGAAGAAGGTGCTGAGCTGCTGACACTCTTCACAGTGATCATTTCGCAGGAGGGACGCATCTGGGTGCGGAGAGACTGGGAATGCGGCGATGATGGCGTTTCGCGCGGTTGTCTTGAGATCCTCAATGTCGAGGCCGCTCATCACACGGGCATAAGGCTAGGTGGATCAACGTACAAGCGTCAGAGGGGAAACGGCCAGCCGAAACGGGGTGCGTTGCTGCGAGTCGCGTGAAGGCAGATCCCCCAACACGTACCGCCCTTCCCCCGCGAGGGCCAGAGGGAGCCTGTAAGGGCAGCCGGCCATGCTCTCGATTGTTGCAAGCGCAAGCGGGTGTTGGGCAGCAGAAGGTGGGCCGACAAGCTCGTCAGTTGCAACGCACTGTTGGGCAGCCCGCGTTCTTGGTGCTCAATCGGCGGAGCGAAGGAAGCGCTGAAAAACCTCTACGTCTCCACCGGCGCCCAGCTCAACGACGTACTTGGGTTCGGGTTCAAGACCGATGAGGCCAATTACAGCACCGGGCCCTGTTGCACCCGGGAATTCTCGCAGGTGTACCACCTGATTGAGAGAAAACGATACGCCCGTTGGATTCTCTCCCGCCATCCATCTATCGGAGACTTCAGTGTCGAACCGAGCAGGGTTCCAGCGGCTGTGCGCGTGAATGTCTTCGGCGAAGCCGGCACCAACGAGCAAATCGCGCCAGTCGCACTGAGCAAGCTGGATGGCCTCGCGCAGTTCATCCATGCGGCCCCCGCTGAAACGGATGGCCGCGAACCGGATGCGCTCGAGTCCGCGGGCCCTGTCGTTGGACATTAGCGGCAAGTTGCTGCCGCAACTTTCGACAAGAAGCCGCTCCGCTGCGTCCACGTCCGTTGCTCGAAATAGCGCGAGGACGTGTGCTCGGGTAAGACTGGTTAACTCAACCATGCTGGTTCGGTCAGGCCAAGGTACCGCGCTTCAATTGCGAGTGCCAGGGGAGCCTGCAAGGGCGACCGGCCGTGCTCGGTTGCTGCGAGCGCTCGAAACGCCTTGTTGACCAGTAGGTTCCCGAGAGCTGACTTTCATTAAGTATTGTGCGGTCGTCAGGGAAAGGCCTTCTTGCACCAGCCGCCGCCCAGTTGACGCTCGCGAAACTCAGGCTTGAGCTCACTGCGAGCATCCGGGGTGAGTAATCCGCACGGATCAAACCAGTGTTCGGTTCGAGCGACTCCCAAGATCCGGGGTAGCGTTCCCTGAAACTCGTGATTGTCCGGGCAGCGAAAATGCCAAAGAGCCGACGCGTCGGCGGGCTGCTCAAAACAGATGACATCCTTCACGCCGCCATTGCAGTTCGTTGAAATGACCAAGTACTCCGCGGGAAGAGTCGGCTTGGCATTGGGGATTCGCACGAAGACGTCGTGGTGAAACTCCCCCTGCTGATGATGGCTCAGCAAATCGTACGCACCCCAGTCGCGTCGCACGGACTCAAGAAGTGAGCCAAGCACGCACTCTTCGGCAAGGCGCTGCAGTCGATCCGAAATGAGTGACGATGCTTCGTTGAGCATTGGAAGGCCTCCTAGCCAGTCCATGAGTTGGCGGAACAAGCCGAGCTATTCCAGGGGAGCGCAGAGCTGAAATATCGATTTTGGGTCCAACCCTTGGAGGTAATCGCGCATCTGGTTCTTTGCCTGATGGGCGGGGGCTGAGTTCAGGGCTCTTTCCACTTCGGGATCGAGCTTCGGTTCGGGCTGCTCGTCGATGCAAAGATCGGGTCCCGGCAATCCCGCGCCATTGTCGATGTGCTTGCAGGCAACGACGGTTCCAGCTGGGTCGAATGCGACGAGATCTTCAGAAGAGCCACCTGCGACGTCGTTTCGGACGTAGAGCAACAGTCGCAAAGCACCGTCGGTATCAAAGAAGTGGCGGACCTCAGCGAACGAATCATCGCTTCCTTGGAAGTGAGTGAAAGCCCTGACGGCACCGTGGGCGTCGGTAACAATTGCCTGAAGGCACGCGGGCTTCTTCTGTTCTGCGAAAGCGTGCGAAGCTAGCCCTCCGAGAACCTGTCTAACGACGCTGCGTGCGCCGCTGAAACAGCGGGCTCGCAGGGGATTGGGCTCGCTCACGACAATTGTCAGTTTGGCGAGGACATCGGGGTCTTCGTCGGTGTTCGTTACGTCTATCGTTGGACGAGGAAGCTGTATGTCCGAGAGGGCTGGGGGATGGGGCGGCGATCGTGAGCTTGGCTTGGTTGCAACGACGATAGAATGGTTGGGGGCTCCCCTTTGCACTCGTTGGGCTTGGAGGTGTTGACCGGCGCAAGCGAACGCCGTAGCGCAAGTCAGAGCGAAGACCATTAAGTCAGAAGCGTTGAGAGTGCGTTTGGGCACAGTGTCCGTCTAACGATAGTGCCGTTCTTTGCCTGTGTTCGTGCTGATGGTCGCTCGAACGGCAGGGTTGGAGCCGTCGTCGTCGCGGAACCGAAACGTAAGAGTCACACTGCAAAGGTTGGACTGGTCGTGGCCATGAGGGGCTAAGAGCTCCAGGAACCATACACGCAGCGACGCCAGTGCGAGACGAAGCGGTTCCCACTGAGGGACGTCGGCTGGATACGGATCATGCGGCAGCAAGTTGAAGCTCGCAACGCTGACACCGGCTCTACGGCAGACCTGTCTAAGATGCGGATACAGCCAGCTCAACCCGCTCTGCGAATGATGAGCCAGGTTATGGGCGATACCACGCAATTCCCTAAAAGACGCCATTCAAACTCCAGGTCGGTAGAAACGTATCGCGCTTCACCAGCGAGGACCAGCTGGAGCCTGTAGGGGTGGCCGGCGGTGCTTGACCGCTGCAAGCGCGTGTTGGGCAATGGAGCGTCGTGTCCCTATGACGAGGTCACCCATGTTAGTGTGTGTGCGCTTCTTCGGCTTCTGCACGAAGTGGCTTTACGATTGCGACCGGAGGTTGAGGCAGAACGGCAGCGCTTAGCCTTTTGAAGTCGGGTGCCCGGGCAGCCCTTCCCGCGTGAGCGAATGCAGCCGCAAGCTTAGCGATTCCGGTGGAGAGGATAACCGCAAGAACAAGATAACCCTCAATCGGGCGGGGCTGGGGCCACGGGTACCACCTCACCGAAGTGAATGCGATCAGACCGAAACAGTTCAACGCGATCTGTTGACGTGAGTGTAGGGAAGCACCGGACCCGTCGGGAAAGGCGACCAGGCAAACCAACGCAATGGCGCTCAGGAGGGAGGCGCCCAGCAGGATGGGCTCCCCCGCGCCCGGAATTTGCGCGAGAAGGACGGCGAGGAGCCGCGAGCGTCGGCCCAGCTGGGCGGCCAGATTGAGGGACATCCTGGTGATCGAATTGGTGGCCTGGGTAGCGATCTACCGCGCGTCACCTAGGGCCAGCTGGAGCCTGTAGGGGCGATCGGCCGTGCTCTCGATTGTTGCGGGCACTTGTTGGGAGCTAGACAGCTAGATGTCTTTGACGAACGAATGGACATTGATGTCGTCGCGTCTTCGCCAACCGAGATGGCTCCAGAACTTTCCGCCGTGGTCGTTATTTCGAAAAACCATGACGTGACACTTCAGCACTCCCATTTCTCGAAGGCCCCAAGTCGCCCGCTCGGCCAGGGCACGTCCAAGCCCGCGTGCACGAAAGTCAGGATGCACGGCGAGATGGTACAGAAATCCGCGGCGGCCATCGTGGCCCGCCAAGACTGCACCGCTCAGGCGCTCTTCGGAGAGCGCGACTTGCCAAAGCTCGATCGAGCCGGGGATGTCTAGACTTGTCATTGCGCGAATGTGCATGGTGTGGCCGTTTTCCGGTCGGCCCAAACGTACCGCGCCTCCCCTGCGGAGAGCAGCGACTGAGCCAGAGTTAGCCAGCAGCTATGAGAAGTTGTTCGTTCACGCGGAGAACTGCTGTCCTGACGGATCCACGAAGTGTCAGCGACGAATCCCGGCACGAGGGTTATCTTCTGGAGGCCCGAGCCTGCCTATCGAGGCCGAATACCTTGCGTGTATGTCAAGGGTGACATACACTGTGTAAGTGTCTCCGAAAGACAAACCGCTGGTCTGGTTGAGTGGAGAGGTCGGTAGGTTTTCTGCTGCGGCGAATTCAGGCCGGAGTGACCCTAGCGATGCCGCACTCGCGGCCGATGCCAGTGATTGGAGCGAGGTGCCATGAATTGAGAGTCCAGGACGAGCGGCGAATCTGGCGTGTCATCTACCGGGTCGATCGAGACGCAATAGTGATCGGAGAGGTGTTTTCGAAGACAACACAGGCAACGCCCAAGGCAGTGATTGAAAGAAGCGAACGTCGCTTCCGGGAATATGATCGCGTATCGAAAGGAGATTTGTGATGGAGCGAAGCAAGCGAAAGCGCTTAGAGAGCGCTGGTTGGAAGATAGGAAACGCAGCGGAATTTTTGGACCTAACGGAGGTTGAGGAGCAGCTGGTGGAGATGAGATTGGCCTTGAGCATGCGGCTTCGGAAGACACGCGAGCACGGGCACTTAACGCAAATGGAACTGGCGAAGCGGATGGGATCCAGCCAATCGCGTGTGGCAAAGATGGAGGCAGGAGATCCAAGTGTAACGCTAGATCTGCTGATCCACGGGCTACTTGCCGCGGGTGCGTCGCGGCGCGAGATCGCAGCTGCGTTGGGCCCAGGGAGGAAGGCTGCGTTCGGCTAACCGTACCGCGCTTCAGGCACGAGGGCCAGAGAGATCCTGTAGAGGCGATTCGGTCATGCTCAGTGATCTCCTGGCCAAGTTCAGCGAAGCTCTTCAGCTCAGCCTTGCCGCATTTTTCGCATCGTAGTTCACTGGAGCCAGAGGGAGCCTGTAAGGGCGACCGGCAGTGCTCGATTGCTGCGAGCGTTTGAAACGCGCCGTTAGACGGCACGATCGACGACGCCCTTCCGTCCTCCATAGAGAGGTATCACCACAATCGAGGGCAGGAGTGGCTGGATCGCTGCCTTCGGACGCCAGACGCCCGTTCGCCCCACCCGTACGTCGTCACGAGCCAAAAGCATCATGCTGAACGTCGTCTCCGGATCGGAGGGCACGACGAAGGCCCGCAGCAGAAGGCCAGCCTCGCCGACCTTCGGCAGAGTTGGTAGCACCACGCTGTCTGGCGTTCGCAGGAACACTGTCACGTCCTGCAGGAATCCATCGCGGACTTTCATGATCGGTTGGACGTGAGAGGGATCTCGCAACGGATGCACGTCAAACGTGATCGGTGCGGGAGGGTCGCAGACCTCGGTCTTCGCCCAAAAGAGCCGTCTGCCCGTTTCGGCTACCAGAAGCGCCACGAACGGCCGATCGGCGTGAACCGTGCCGCTCCACCGCTTGTTGCCGTCGACCGGCACGGTCCAGTCACCGTCAAACGCGAGGGACATTGCCGTTAGCATCCAGATGACCTTCTCTCAGCCGGCTAGGTACCGTGCCTCAGCTGCGAGGACTAGGGGGAGCCTGTAATTCAAACGGAAGCAGCCCGGCCGCTGCAACTCGGGGAACTACCGGTTAGCCGTCCAGGGCCATTTTCTCCCGACAATCCGACACGAATCTGATCCATGTGTCGTCAGGTTTCCAGAAGGTGCAAAAAGAGAATTAGCCCTCTCGGGCGACCATCCAAGGCGGAGCTGACCGTACAACGAGACGAACGCAGACACTCGCCAGTTCAGCGCACAGTGTACGAAGGTTCTGCGCGAGCCGCAGGTATCCACCACATCGACGAAGCGCTCGAAGTCAGAAATGTGCGGCTCCCCGAACTTCACGGGGATGTAGTGGTACTCCATGCCTGCGCTCGCGACCAATCCGGCTTCGTCCGGTAAGCAGTACTTCGGGTCGAGCAAGCCAAGATTCACCACCGCCTGAAAGCCTGCAGCGGCGACGTCACTCACCCCGGGCGCGGTCGGCTGGCCTCCTGTTGCCAACAGGTTTCCGACAGTCAAAAAGTTCTTGATGTCTTCGATGACCATCCCGCTCAGGTACGGCGAACGTACCGGCGTTCAGCGGCAAACGCCAGAGGGAGCCTGTAAGGGCGATCGAGCGTGCTCGACTGTTGCAAACTTGGTGGGTGGCCCTATGCCCGCCCATGCTGCTCTACCAGAGCAATAAAAATGGGAGCAACACATAAGACGGCAGCGCCACGAGTGCCCCGACCTTGCTGATGGTGGAGGCCGTGCGGTGTCTACCAAGTGCGTTGGCAAGGGGCCCGAGAAAGAAGGCCCATGTTGCGAAGATCACTCCCCATGAGATCAGCGACCGCGCCACCCCTTCTTGTGCAATGTGGTGCCAAACTGCCGCTAGAGCGATGAGCTGGACGGCACCTGCGGTGCCACCTGTGTGGACCACGCGCCATAAAGCGAATGCCCAAGAGTCGTCGCGGTGGCGGTGCTGAACGAATCCAAGCAACGCAGCGACGGATAGAAGCACGATTCCAAAGTTGAGGAGAAGGCGGTCAGATCCCATCCATCGACAGTACTCATGACTGGGCCTCGTGCTTTTCAGATCTCGGTCACAATGCTGGCAGGCGGCGTAGCGGCTTCAGAGCCAAACGCTTGGCTTTTGCCCTTCCTGCCGCCTTGAGCTTCCATGACCTGGTTAGCTGGGTTCAAATCGCGATCGGGAGCGGGCCTGCTCTTTCCTCTGCTCCTGCTTCCGACCGATTTGGCAGTTCGATTGTCTCATGCTTACGCCGCTGCCTTATCAGCCGTTGAGAGCTACTGTTGCGTTGATGCGCATGCGTAGTTGCAAGGGAGGGCCGCCCGTGCAACTACGGCAGCTCAGCGCTCGGCTCACCGCGCCAGCGTATTCCCGGCTCTTCTTCGCGGGATCCGTTCACACTTCCGTCTTCCCGTTCAAGCAGGATCCGTTCACGGGCGCGTACAAGAAGCTGTAAACTCAAACTCATGCAGGCCGAGCCGCGCCTCATTCACCCGGAGCGGTGTCACCCCACGTGCCGGTGCCACGCAAGTGCGGTGATTGTTGCGGTTCGGTCCAACCGATCAACACGCCGCGCCAAATCCAGCCAGAATCGACGCGAAATTCGAGCAAACGTTCGGCGCCTTCGAAGCTCTCGACCGCCGGACCCTCCCAAATCACTCGCGCTGTGCCGGTGACCGACAACACCGCACCCGACTTGAAATCGAGCGCCAGAAAGCCTGCGCGCGGGTTCACCTCGAGGTTACCGAAGGTGTTGAACATGAAGTTGCCAGCGAAATCCGGCAGCGTGAGCGTCGTCGCGCCGTCGACAACCTGGCTGCGAATGAAGCCGGGCCGTCCGCCGCGATGCGATACATCGATGCCCTCGGCGCCGCCACGCTGCGCGTCGCGTGAGCCGGTGGCGATGAACGCGGTGTCGGTGCGCGCGAGCATCGGCATTGCCTGCGCCGAGAGCACGGCGCTTTCCGCGCTCGGCAACATGCGCGCTTCGGGCGCCATGAAAGTACCGGCGCGCGACTGAATGTACTGTTTGCAGTTGCCGAAGCTCTGCTCAACCGAAAGCTCGAACCCACCGTTGGCGACTCGAGCAACGCGCCCGTTGGCTCGATTGCGCCGGCGAGTGACGAGCTCGATGCCGAGCAGTCCGAGAGGAGCGCCCGCGAGCAGATTGGATGCCAACGGATCGCGCGGCAGCGGCGCGGCTAGGATGAGCAAGCTGCGCGGCGTCGGCGCGCGCACGAAGCCGGGTTCCCCGATCAGCAAAGACGCCCACAATACCCCGCTAGGGCCCGCGCTCCCGAGCGCCAAAAACGGTAAATCTTCGAAGAATTCGCGGTGTTCGTCGGGCATGAAGTCGCGCATGATGTTGCGCCCCATGTGCTCGACCCGCTCGCGCACGCCTACCCGCTCTTGGACGCGCTGTTCGCCGTCGTGAAACGGCGATTCCTCGCGCGCCCAGCCGATCGGCTTGCGCAAGCGCGGCAGCTGGCTGGCCATGCTCAGCCCTTGGGCGTCGCGAGCATCGGCATGAAACCTGGCAGTACCTCGATACGACCCAGCCACGCGCGCAACGCCGGGTACGGCTCGAGCGAGATATCGCCCTCTGGTGCGCGCGCTACGTAGGCGTAACAGGCGACATCGGCGAAAGTCGGCGTCGCGCCCACCAAGTAGTCTCGCTCGCTCAACGCGGTCTCCAGCGTGCCGAACAGTTGATTGGCCACCGTGACAGCGCGCTCGTAGTCGAGCTTGGCGCCGAGCAGCCGCACGACCCGCGCCGCCGCCGGCCCGGAAGCGAGCGGCCCCGCCGCCACCGAGAACCAGCGCTGCACCGCGGCTTTGCCCTGCGCTGTGCGGGGCCAGAACCGACCGGCCTCGTCGTAGCGCTCGCCGAGGTAAACGAGGATCGCGCAGCTGTCGGCGAGCGTGACGTCCCCGTCTTCGATCACCGGCACTTGGCCAAAGGCGTTCCTGGCCAAAAACTCGGGCTGCTTGTGAACGCCTTTCATCAAGTCCACGTGGACCAACTCGTAGGGCAAGCCGAGCAACGAAAGCCCCAGCTCCACGCGGTGACAGTGGCCAGAAATCGGGTGGCGAAACAAGCGAATCGGCTGATTGGGCTTCATGACCAGCATCGTGCTACCCCCCGCAGCTGACAACAATCCGTTAGATTGACAAGTTACTATTCCTCTTTCAGAAACAATCCATGGACCGCTTTACGCTGATGCAGACGTTCGTGGCCGTAGCCGAGGAAGAAGGATTCGCGCCCGCTGCGCGTCGGCTCGGCGTGTCCCCGCCGGTCGTCACGCGCGCGGTCTTGGCATTGGAAGAGCACTTGGGAGCGCGCTTGCTCGAGCGCACGACGCGCAAGGTGCGCGTGACCGAGACCGGCTCGCGTTACCTGGCCGACTGCAAGCGACTGCTGGCTGAGGTCGAAGACGTCGAGGCAGCCGTCAGTGGCGCGCACGGAAAGGCGCGCGGCCTGCTTGGCATCACGGCGTCGGTCATGTTTGGGCGGCTGTTCGTGGGGCCAATCCTGGTCGACTTCCTGGCCAAGTACCCGCAAGTCACCGCCCGCGCGCTCTTGGTCGATCAGGTCGTCGACTTGATCGATGAAGGTCTCGACGTCGCCGTGCGGATCGCTCACCTGACCGATTCGACGCTCACCTCAGCCAAGGTCGGCACCGTGCGACGCATCACCTGCGCGGCGCCCAGCTATTTGAAAAAGCACGGCGTGCCCCGGGCGCCACGCGACCTAGCCGACCATACGTGCTTCGTCTTCTCCACTGAGCGCGCGGCGCCGTCCTGGGCTTACCAGAACGCCGGGCGGCCGCTGTCGTTTCGGCCCCGTCCCACGTTGCTTGTCAACAGCTCGGAGGTCGGCATCGAGGCCGCTGTAGCAGGAGCCGGCATCACGCGCGCGCTCTCGTACATGGTCGCCGGCCACGTCCAAGCCGGCCGGCTGCGCATCATTTTGGAAGACTACGAGATCGAACCGATCCCGATCCACGTCGTGTACCGCGAGGGGCGGCGCGCGCCAGCACGCGTGCGCGCGTTCGTCGATTTTGCGGTCGGAAGGCTGCGCGCGGATCCGGCTTTGGGCCTGAAGTTCATGTCTCGACGCGAAGATTGAGACCGAGGCAATTGGGGCGAAGGCTCACCCCCAGTCGCGCCGACGTTACGCGTACATCTCGGCGAGGGAAGCACAGATCGGGTTGTCGACGGACAGCGCGGCTTTGCGGAGCGCCGCCCTGTCGAGCGGGACTCGGTGAAGCTGAATGCTGACGTTGCCCCCGGTGGATTCGATTGTGGCGTATTCGGCGTGGGGCAGGACGGTGGGCGGCCCTCCACCGACGTATTCCTTGAATGGGATGCCAACGCTGCCGGGATTGACCAGTAGGAACCCCCGATGCTGTCGCAGCATCTGGATGTGCGTGTGTCCTCCAGCCATAACCGTCGCCTGCTGTCCCGCTAGCATCGCGTCGAGCACCTCCGGAGCGGTAGTCGCGAGCAGGTCGGCGACGTTTGATTCGGGAGTGCCGTGAAAGAGCAACAGCTCGTTGCGGTCGTCCAACGGGAGCTTCAAGGACCCTTGGAACGAGCGAATGAAGTCGATGGCGTCGCTTAGCAACTCGTCGCGACACCAAGCCACCGCTTCGAGCAAGACCGGTATCCTTGTGTAGTCTGCGACCAGGCTCGGCTCGAACATGAACTCGTCGTGGTTGCCAAGGATGCAGGCGCAGCCAAGCTTCTGCAGCCGTTCGAGAACCGCCAATGGGCGTGGACCCAGCGTCGCCACATCCCCGAGGCAAACGGTCTGATCGGCGCCGCGACGGTGAATGTCGTCAAGGACGGCGTTGAGAGCGAGCTCGTTGCCGTGGATGTCCGAGATGAGCGCCGTTCGCATCGATTGCCTCAGTATGCAGAACCCGTCGGGCAACGGTAAGCCGTTGTGTCCAAAAAGTGACCGCCTGAATTGTCGCACGATTTTTGAAAAAGGGGACGCTGGAAAACAGGTGCGCCTCACCAGGATCAAGTCGAGCTTGAGCATTTCGAACCGTCCGGCCCCACAAGTCGCGATCGCGACGAACGCCACGTCAGCAACCAGTGTGTGACAAAGTTTGAACCGGCCGGCCCGCACCGGCGAAGCAGGCCGAGATCCTGTGAGCGCTAGGGATCACGCTTTACGCTTGTTCTCCACTCGTGCCCGGAACCCTTGATTGGAGCTAAAGTTGACTACAGGCGGCGGAGTAGCTATCGGGATCGCAAGCCAAAAAAAGCCGTACTGCCCTCAGCGGTGGTGTTGCTCAAGGGATCGTCGGAGCTGCTCATCCACCGGAATTATAAGAAATGAACACGGGGCAGCAGGGACGCCGACAGCAATCAAAGAGCCGTCGGAAGAGGGCGGGGGCTGTAAGTTTGGCGCTGTTACTCCTCCTTGTCACGGGACTGCTATTTGTCCCCCGCTTGGGAGCATGGATAGGTTCGGGCAGTTGGGCCAGATCGCGAATTGGACAAAAGGAAGAGGGAAAAATCCTCGCGCCGGTTTCTAAAGTCGCAGATCGAGCCCACGCGGTTCGGAAGGTGCGAGCCCGACTCCTAGGGCGCAACCGAGAAGCTGGCTCTCTGGGTCAGGCGGGGTCTCAGCCTAGGCCTAGCGATGAGGAACTAGGGAAGACGCTCACGCATCCGGTTAACATCAAGAAAGAACTAGAAGCCGGTAACGAGAAGTGGTTGGCGACAGTGGTGAGCCTGGAAGATTTGTTCTTCGCCCGTGAAGCGCGTCTGGAGTGCGCGTCAGAGGTAGAGGGAGAGGTTCGAAATGGGTGTCTGTATTCTCTCGACATGAGTGTTGAACGAACGGGACCCACTCAAGGAGTCATCCGGCTCGCCAATGCGGATGCGAGTGGCAATGACGGCGAGCCGCTGTGTCAGCTGTTTGCAGAGTGCCTGGCATCTGGCCGCTTGGGCCAGAACGTGGCTCTGCCGGAAGGTTCTCAGATGGCGTATGGCTTTAAGCAGCGTATCTTCTCGCCCCTTGCCGACGCCGAGCTCAGCGATCCAATAAAGCTGGCAGAGATGATCGATACAGATCGCGTCTTGCTTGATGAATTGAAGACAAAAATGTCACCGAGCTCCACGAAAGACAAGTACATGTTCCTGACAAACACCATGATCCTGAAAACTGAAGAAGCGCTGCTACACGAAGTGCAGACTGGCAAGCGATCTCAGGCAAAAAAAGCAGTACTGCCCTCTGAGGCGGCACCCGCTGAGTTGCTCACGGGCTCGTCGGATCTGATCATCCAGCCCATCGGACTATAAGAAATGAACGCGGGGCAGCGCCTTCTGCTCGATTTGGCAGTTCGATTGTCTTACTCTCACGCCCAATTGCCCAACGACCACTTCGATGTTCACTTGAAAATCTTCATGGGCTTGTCTGCCTGCACAATGAAGGTCACCGAGGACGACAAACAACGCGCTCAGGTGATCTAGTGCATGTTTCGTGAAGGGAAGACGATTTTACGAGTAGTAATGATGAAAGCCTCATAGGAATTGGTCGCGACTTGGCCGTACTGTTGGGAGACAAAAAATGGGCGGCAAAAGTCGAAATCATCGCGACCGGTCGCAACTTCCGCCGGCTGGAGACGCAGTTGATTGCCTCCACGCCGCCACTTGCTCGGTGAGTGCATGATCGTCGTCCACCACCTGAACAACTCCCGCTCGGATCGGATCCTCTGGCTGCTCGAGGAGCTCGGCCTCCCCTACGACATCAAGACCTATACGCGCGACGCTACGACCCATTTCGCACCGCCGGAGCTCAAAGCCGTACACCCGCTCGGCAAGTCACCGGTAATCACTGATGGCAACGTCACCGTCGCGGAATCCGGCGCGATCATCGACTACGTGATCCGCCATTACGCGAAGGGCCGGCTGCAGCCCGACCCCGGAGCGCCGCTCTACGACGAGTACATGCACTGGCTCCACTACGCCGAGGGATCCGCGACCGTTCCACTGCTGCTGCTGCTCTACACGACCCGGATGGGCGGCAACATCGCTGCGGCGCTCAAGCAGCGCATCGACGAGGAGCTCGCGAATCACCTCGACTACATCGAACGGGCGCTCGCCGGCCGACAATTCATCGTCGGGAACGATCTCACCGGCGCCGATATCCAGATCACGTTCGTCGGGGAGATGGCAAAGCTTCTCGGACGGCTCGGGGCGCACCCGAATCTCACTGCCTACGTGGAGCGCATGCACGCGCGACCCGCCTATCGGCGAGCCATCGAACGCGGCGGGCCATCGAAGTTGGACATCTGAGTGGGCCAGTGGCCTGCGTATCGTGCGCCTCACGTCAAGCGAGTCACGACGACGCAGCGCGGCTGAGGGCAGGCACTGTTGCGAGCCTTTGTTGGGCGGCGCCTGTGGGTTGGTGTTGCCTCAAGGACTCGACCGCTAGCGTCCGCGACCTAGGCGATCGCGAATCGCGGACTCGTACGGGCTGGCAGTGAGGGTGAGGGGACGCTCGCCCGAGGCAAGGTAAGCTCGTAGCCTTGGTCGCGTCAGCAACGCCGCGCGGTGGACGCTGAGATACCTGCACTTGGCCTACTCGTCAGCAAGCGGGTTACCCAAGAGCTCAAGCCAAGCGTCGACCGCCTCGAAGAGGAAGTAGTCTGAGGCCATCGGAACAGCCCCCGCAAGAAATGGCGGCTTCCGCTGGGCGAGTAGATTGTCAAATGCAGCGAACCGACTGGAAACCGTGGCGAGAAAGTCGGCAAAGAATTCGCTCCACTGGTCGTGCGTAGGGATGACTCGTGGCCGAAGGTCGCTATGGGCAAAGTTTGTGCGACGAAGTCCCCCGCCCAATGAAGCACAGGGAGGCTTGCGAAAGGCCCGCCCAGTCGACCCTTGTCGTTGACCCAGGAGGGGCCGGCCTCGATGCGTTCGTCGGCGAATTCGACGCCGTGATCGATCAAGAGATAGCGGAGCGCCTGACCTCGGCCCCGACAATTAAAATAGCGCAACGTGATGCGGTCGGGTACGTCGGCTTTGGATAGTGGCACGGGTGAAACCTTGTATTGTTTGAATCAACGTAGTGTCCCGCCCAGCTTCGTCCGCCCAACCTGCCGCGCTTCTGCTGCGAGGGCCAGAGGGAGCCTGTAAGGGCGAGCGGCAGTGCTCGTCTGCTGCGGGCGTATGAACGGGATTGTTAGCCCGCCGACTGCGCCCACGGGTCGACCAGGGTGGCGGTCCATGCGGAGATTTCGTTCATCCGCTGAATCCAACGCGCAATCGCTGGATATTCCTGGCTCGGAAAACCCGTTGCAGAGAAGTACGTCGTCATTCCTGCGACAGAGAAGTCGGCAATGGTCACGTTGTCACCGCAGATAAACTGGCGCCGCTCGAGAATGGATCCGAGAACGCATAACGTTGAGACGAGTTCGGCGTCTCGCCCGAAAACGTCACGAGATTCGGCATTCGACACGAGGCCTAATATTTGTGCAACACGAGCTGCTAGAACTCGCGTTACCACGGGTTGCCAATGTGAGGGAGAATGTCGGCTCTCGTCATATTGTCGCGAGAGGAGAGCACGAAGTTGCCATGCGCCTCTGCAAGATGGACGAGAATTGCATTCGATTCCCACAGAATGAATTCTTCATCAACCAGAGTCGGAACCTTCCCCGACGGGTTGATCTTGAGGTAGTCGGCGGTTCGCCCTTCGCCTCGATAGACGTCCACCGACCGGACATCGATGTTCAGTTCGAGGTGTTTGGCGACGGCCAATGCTTTTCGTCCGTTCGCCGATATCGCCGTCGTGTAGAGCATCAGCATGCGGATCCCCTTAAGGTACTGCGTTTCAGCTGCGAGCGCTAGTGGGAGCCTGTGAAGGCGTTCGGCGGCCATCGTCCGCCGGGATGGCGTGGAAGTGCGGGTTAAACCGCCATATGCTGGGAGTCTGGCTATTGAAGTGATGCAACATTGTCGGGTGGAAGTCCAACCTTCCGCGCAATCGCACGGAGCCGCGAGGCGTATTCGGGGTTACGTTCCGCAGGGGATGGTGGCTCCACAAGGTTGTAGCAAAGGGCGGCGACGAGGTCTCCAGTTGCCAGGTTAACCAGCACAGCTTGCGGCTCGTACTGCTGAACGCTCGGCTCCGCGTAGAGGCGGTCCAGCTCAGCGAGCGTGAGCGATACTAGTACGCCGTGGACTTGACCGCCTGGTTTTGGAACAAGTGCGGCACGCTGCCCGATCCGAAGCGTAAACCCGTCGACTGACGCCAGTTCAGGGCGTTGCGGCGTCAGCCCCTTACCACGCACGAGTTCCTCACCCATGAATAGTCCGTAAAAGAAAACGTCGACGCTTCGTGACGGCATGGTGTTCCCCGGTGTCGCTTCACTTTGCGGGTCAATGATAGAGGAATTCAGCCGTGGGCGCAGCCTGTCCGCTGCAATTTCGTGAATTCCTGGTTAGCCGTCCAGGGCCATTTTCTCCCGACAATCCGACACGAATCTGATCCATGTGTCGTCAGGTTTCCAGAAGGTGCAAAAAAGAGAGTTCGCCCTCTCGGGCGACCAGCCAAGGCGGAGCTGACCGTACAACGCGGCGAACGCAGATACTCGCCAGTTCAGCGCACAGTGTACGAAGGTTCTGCGCGACCCGCAGGTATCCATCACATCGACAAAGCGTTCGAAGTCAGAAACGAGCGGCTCCCCGAACTTCACGGGAATGTGATGGTACTCCATGCCTGAGCTCGCGACCAATCCGGCTTCGTCCGGTAAGCAGTACTTCGAGTCGAGCAAGCCAAGATTCACCACCACCTGAAAGCCTGCAGTGGCGACGTCGCTCACCTGGGGAGCGGTCGGCTGGCCTCCTGTTGCCCACAGGTTTCCGACCATCAAAAAGTTCTTTATGTCTTCGATAGCCATCCCGCTCAGGTACGGTAGATTTCGGGACGATTGATTTCCAGGAAGAATTCAGGGTGTGCCAGGGGCGTGAACGAAAACTGCCGTTAAAGCCCGTGAGCGTCCCTAGTAGCTAGGAGGAAGCGCCGAAGTCCTTGAAGGTCGGGATGTGCGTGGACTGTTTCTATCAACCATTTCCCCAGACCACGGCCGCGATGCCTTTCGAGAACGTAAACGTCACAGAGGTAAGCGAACGTCGCACGATCCGTCACAACGCGTGCAAGGCCGACTTGCAGGTCACCCGCGAACAAGCCGAAGCACAGGGATGCCTCAACGGCCCTGCTAACGATGTCTCGCGGGACTCCTTGAGCCCAGTACGAACGCGTCAGGTAGGCGTGCACAGCGTCAACATCTATCGCCCTCGAGTCCGTCAAGATCTTGTAGCCAAGTCGGTTTTCTTCAGTCGTGCTCATGCGCAGCTTTGTTAGCCCTCGTGGTTCTTTGCATAGAGGTCGAATTCGATGCCAGGAATGTCCGCCACAGAGGTCCTTCGCTCGTACGAAAAGCCGAGCTTTGTCAGGACGCGTGCCGATGCGACGTTGTCTGGGTGAACCCATCCGACAAGGCGTCGTAAGCCCAGCTGGTGGCGAGAGTAGTCGATGGTTGCGAGCGATGATTCGGTCGCCAACCCCATGCCCCAGAAGTTCGGCAGGAAGCGGTACCCGTGGTCAACCTCCTCGGTGTCGGGCAGAAACTTCGGCCCACAAAGTCCAACGACTTGGCCGGTTTTCTTCCAAACACAAGCAAACCGCCCGTAACTGCGGATTTCCGACCATCGCGGACACCTAGATCGCGGCATCGCGGACACCTAGATCGCGGCATCGCGGACACCTAGATCGCGGCATCGCGGACAGGGCCGGGAG
>Ga0163155_10003106_pt1 | contig 18072 bp, 17 predicted proteins | sample OliLakLV19SP4G1_FD_148611 | JGI IMG/M metagenome (GOLD analysis project Ga0163155, IMG submission 148611) | Freshwater microbial mat bacterial communities from Lake Vanda, McMurdo Dry Valleys, Antarctica - Oligotrophic Lake LV.19.SP4.G1 | ecosystem: Environmental > Aquatic > Freshwater > Lake >... | reverse complement strand
ACTTATACTTGGAGACAAAATTTTGTAGCGAGTTGGAATTTAAGAGAACGTAAAATGAGTTTGCTTCACGGCGTCGGTAACTTTCGTCAACGCGTTCAATCATTGCCAACGACATACGATCAAGTGAGATGTTTAGTCCACTAATTCGAGTACTGAGTTGATCAACTTCGTCGATCAATTTTGAAATTTGTAACCTGGTTTGACGGATCTGCAGTTCTTGAACGGAGATTTGACTATTTAAGACAGTAATAATGTTAGACAGAGTTTGGGCTTGAGACTGTTTTTCTGAAATCTTGCTCTGCAGACAAGCAATCTTTTCTTTATTGCACTCTGCTTCGTCAGCATCTTGCGCACAGCCGCACTCTTCTGCCAGTGCAGGAAAGTACCTGGCTGATCCGAGGAACAGCCACACTCCAATGCCGGCAAGGCAAATGGTCCATGAAGCCAAACGATAACATCTTTTCAACATATGTAATGAGTACAACTACCCTTGTTTCATCATTCGCTGAGTAGCGAAGGTACTGGCTAATGCAGCTAACAATATCCCAATCAGAGTGCCGATTCCAGCTTGAACTGCAAAGAACTCAAGGGGTAATGGAAACAGTGGAACAGAACCAAGGAAGTTTTGAATCCAAGGAGTTGCGTAGAGAAGTCCTAAGTACATTCCACCCCAACCAATCAGTGATCCACAAAGTCCATACAACATGCCTTCATAGATAAACGGCGCACGGACGTACCATCTGGATGCGCCGATAATTCGCATGATTTGAATGGTGCGTCGTTTACTCACTACTTTGAGACCGGTGACGATAATGATGAGCAACAGCGAGGTTAATCCAAGCACAATGACGCTCCCAACGCCGATGTAGCGAATAGAAGTAGTCCATGATTGAAGTTGCTCAATGACGTCTTGCTGGAACACCACTTCATCAATTCCTTCTGCTACTTCTAAGTCTGTTTTAATTTTGGTCAGGTCTGCGGCTTCTTTTCCAGATACTTCGATACTTGCTGGCAGAATGTCAGCGGTAACGAGTTCAAGAAGTAGAGGATCTTCTTTATTGTCCTCTTGATAAATTTCGAGTGCTTTTTCTTTACTGACGACGGTCACTTTACTCACGTAACTTTTTGTTTCCATTGACTGCTGAAGACGAGTAATTAAGGCAGGGTCGGCATCTATTTTAAAGAAAGCGGTAATTTGAGGTCTCGTTTCGAAGTATCCCAGGACTTGGTTTGCACTAAAAAGGAAAAGAGAAAATACGTATCCAACAAAAAAAGTAATTGAAACGAGGAGCATCACCGCTAGAGTTTGATACGGAGAACGTCGAATGTTGGTGAGGGCAACGGCAACTTGTTTCATAACTCTTCGATCATGATATCTACTTTTGGAGCGGATTTCAGCGCTTTCTTTTCGATTAGGTGTTCTGGAGCTTTTTCATTACTCTCAGGTCTGTCTTCTTTTCGCTCAGATGCATCTGCAGTTTTAACTTTTTTCTTAAAGAGAGAGAAGTGAAAACTCGGGAAACGACTTTTCTTGTTTTCCTTCTCTGGTTCTTTTTCTTTCGTTTCTTTTTTATCGTCTGTAGTTTCTGTAGCTTTCTTCGAAAGTGACTCTTTTTCTGGATGACGAGGTACTTCTTTAGGTTCTGGTTTTGCAGTCAGCTTTTCAGTTTTACTTTCAGGCTTTGTCGTTTCTTTTGTTTCTACTGCCTCTTCTGACTTTGCTGCTTTTTTAGCAGGCTTACGTGCGGATTCTTTGGCAGGTAGGTCCTCGATGAGTCGACCTTTTTCCATCTTCAGCCGACGATGTCCCAGTGTTTCTAACACTGTTAAATCATGTGTAGCGAAAAGAACAGTCGTTCCAATTTGGTGAATTTTGTCGAACAGCCGAGCGATCATCAACGTATTTTCTGGATCTAAGTTTCCAGTAGGCTCATCAGCTAACAATACATTTGGCGCTGTTGCCAATGCACGAGCAATTCCGACGCGTTGTGACTCACCACCGGAAAGTTCTGCAGGGAAGAAGAATGCTTTGTCACTCAACTGAACAAGGTCAAGTAAATCCGTAACTCGTTCTTCGATCTCTTTTTGAGGTTTGCCGATAATTTCGAGTGCAAGCGCAATGTTCTCCCAGACATTTAGTTCGGGAAGAAGGCGATAGTCTTGATAAATTACACCAATTTTACGACGATGTTTATGAAGTTTGCTGTTTTTGAGCTTGGTGAGTTGTTCACCTTCGAAATCAATTTCACCTTCAGAGACGGTGTATTCCTTGGTGAGAAGCTTGAGCAAAGTGGTTTTTCCAGATCCAGAGTGACCAGTCAAGAAAATGAACTCGCCTTTATCGACGGAAAAGGTGACTTCCTCCACGGCAGGCGGATTATCTCCAAATTGCTTTGTGACATTGTCGAAAATAATCATTACTCGCCGCCACCTTGGTTTGCGGTACCAGTCGTTTGGGCACCAGCAGGAGGTTGGGCGTTTACCTCCATCACTTTGACTCGACCAACATCCATTAACCAACCGGCTTTCTGACCTTTAAATGTTTCTCCCCAGACCTTGATTGTCATTCCTTGGAATTTATCGAGATCTGTTGATGAAGAAGTTAAGTACACTGTTTGACTTGGACCACCATCACGAAGTAAGTGATGAGAGCCTTCACCTTCAAGTCCACCAATTTCTAAGTAACCTTCTGCGCTGTCTTTAAAGTCTTTTTCTTCTTGGCTGCCAAACACATCACCATTACGAATTGTTCCTGTGGCCACTTGTTGAAGTGGAGTCCCGCTTTCACCTGCAGATCCACTGTTTTCTTTGGCACCCAGTTTGCTAATACCAATTCCTGTGGCGCTACCGCCGACAAGTACGAGCACACAAAGTATTACAAACATTTTATTGTTGGACTTCATAGGAAGTTCTCCTTCTTGAGCAAAGTGCGGTGTTTGGGACTGTTCTACAGGCTGATTTGGATCAGTCTTATTAGTATCGAATGTCATCTCGTGAACTTGAAACGAATCTTGCATGTGTCTGATCATACAATGACTGACACCGATGGGCTACCCGAAAACACTCGATTAGAGTAGCTTTACTTCTGCTTGAATGAATTCATTCAAGTCTCCATCGAGAACAGCGTTGGTGTCGCTTGTTTCTACTTCGGTCCGAGTATCTTTCACTAGATGATATGGGTGAAGTACATAATTACGAATCTGATTACCCCAGCTGGCATTCACGTGCTGACCTTTTACTCTCGCCATCTCTGCGTTGATTTGCTCTTCTTCGAGAAGCGCAAGCTTCGCCTTGAGAATAGAAAGCGCTCGGGCCTTGTTTTGTGCTTGAGAGCGCTCTTCACGACAACGGACCACCACGCCAGAAGGTATATGAGTCAATTCCACTGCGGAGTTCACTTTGTTGACGTTTTGACCTCCAGCGCCTCCAGCACGCGAAAAATGCCAATCAAGGTCTTCGTCTTTTATTTCAATTTCGGTGTCATCTTCCTCAATAAGCGGCAGTACTTCGATGAGTGAGAATGATGTTTGTCGAAGACTATCGGCATTGAACGGACTTTGGCGTACCAAGCGATGCGTGCCTCTTTCACCTTTCAGGTAGCCATAGGCATATGGTGCTCGTACCTCATACTCGGCTGACTTAATACCAGCTTCTTCGCCAGCAGACTCTTCAATCAACGTATACTTCCAGCCTTGTCGTTCAAAGTAACGCACATACATTCTTTGTAACATGCTTGCCCAGTCCATCGCTTCAGTTCCACCTTGGCCAGAATGAATAGACAAAATCGCACCGTGCCCATCGTATTTGCCGCTCAAGAACTGACTCAGCTCGAGTGTTTTGACAGCTGAGGTAAGTTGGCCGACCAGTTGTGAGATTTCTCTTTCACTTGAGTCATCAATATCTGCTTCACCGTAAAGCTCTAAGTAGGCTTCAACGTCGCCTTGGAGTTTTCTTACTGTCGAAATTTGTTCAAGTGCGCCCTTGTTTGTAGAAATCTGTCGCATGATGCTCTTTGCATCAGGAAGAGTCCAGAAGTTTGGCTCATAGGTTTTAGCTTCCGCATCAGCGATATCTTTCTCGAGTGATTCAGTGGGCGAGGCAGCTAAAAGTTCGCGAGATTTGGTTAAGAGGGCGTCGGTAGTTTCTCGAAGTTGTTGATTCATAAGATGTGACAATTGTAACAAACTCTCGAGAATTATTGATTAAGAGGAAGTTTAGTGTCTTTATCCAGTACTAGTTCGAAAGATCCCGAAGGTTGGTTGATCTGGTAGGGAGTGGGTGGAAGTCCAGATTGTTTCTGAATGGTAAGCGATGACAGGGCAGAGTTTGGATACGCAAAGGTAACTTGGGCGCTTCCCGAAGCTTGCGCTGGTACAGGTACCAAAAAGCCAACTTGCTTGAGCTGTTCACCAGTTATAGTTAAGTAGATGTCTTCATCCCAGCTTGTAAGTAAAGCATTATTCACTTTGAGTTCTTTAACCGTAAAGGTAGTGGGAACAAGAATACGTTGGTAGTTAATGTAGTCACCAAACTCACCTTTAATTGACGTCACGGGATTTTGATTTTGAAAATCGATCCTCACTACACTTTGTGTCGGTTGAATATCCAGTTCAACATTTCTGGTAACTAGTCGGTTTGCTTTATTGATTCCTACGTTTGATTCAATCAGGTAATAGTACTGAGAGCTTGAGTTGGTACTGACGTTACTGAGCAAGTGAAGGTCTTTAAGGAGTGGTAATAGTTTTGGTGAGTGGACGTAAGCTTGAATTTGCTTATGTTCAATTTCTGAAAGGATTAACTGCACAAAGTCTTGCGGGCGTGAAGCAGCTGCTTCTGAGAGCTGAATTCTCAGTTGAATAAAAAGGGCTTGAAGAAACTGGCGTTTTTGTTGTGAACCAGGAAAAAATTCTTGACGGTCCGCGCGAGCCAAAGAAGAGAGATTCTCTGCCGTGACCGTTTGGTTATAGTCAGGCAAGTAGACTGGTCCAATCAGTCGCAGCACTTCTTCAGCGACGTGGAGATTTACAGCAATGACGCCTTCTACTTGGTTTTCTTTTCCATAGGCAAAGAACTGCATGATCTGCTGGGCACTTTTTGAAAAGTCAGGATCCCAGTTTGAATCAGGCAGTCGCAAACCTTTTCCATCACTCAAGTACTCAGCAGCACCAGCAGGGGCAGGAACAAAACCGGAAAATTGACCATCAGGCTGATAAATATCTTGGACGGCAACTTTACTCAGTACTCCATGGTTTATCTCAATTGACGCGTAGGAGCCCATGAAGCCACCAGTAGCGCGTAGTTCGTCGGAGTTTTGAAGCACTATCACAAATCGATGTGAGTCGCTCAATACATACTCAGCTCCTTGAGTGAAGTTGCCAAGGTAGTTTTGAAGTGCCGCTTCATCTTGAAGGAGAAGGGAATGAACGAGCGGTGAGGTGACCTGTTGCTCGATGAGATTTTGAGCCGACGGTGACTTTTTATACGCTGTGATCCACTCACTACTGACAATCGACCACTCTCTCAATATCATCTGGAGTTCTGGCACCAAGGTGGTTGCATTCGTATCTCCACTTGCGGAAAGTGGCACAAAAGTACTGAGCTGATCAGCGAACTTACTTGAGTGCTTTAACACAGACAGCGATTTGCCAATAAATCGAACATCAGCAGATAACAGTCCAATGGACTGGTCTATAGGCCAAAAGAGTACTTCAGCTACCACTGTCTTTTGGTGTGCTGCGGTAAAGTGTCTGTTTTTGAAGTCCGAAACAGACGCAATACTGAATAGTGTAATCAGGATAAGCCAAACGATAGCGACTGCTAGAGCACAACTGATGCGAAACCAAATCTGTGTATTTCTCACAGGATTATTCTAGCTGACTAATGACTAAAACGAGATGGAGACGATCTGATCACCAACTTCAAGTTGGCGTAGGATGTCCATTCCCGAAGTGACTTTACCGAAGACTGCATGCTTTCCATCAAGCCATGGAGTAGCCTCGTAGGTAATAAAGAATTGACTTCCACCTGTGTTTGGACCGGCATTAGCCATAGACAAAACACCTTCAGAGTCATGGACCAGAGAAGGTTCAAACTCATCAGCAATCATATATCCAGGGCCACCGGTGCCCCACATTGGCTTGTTAGCATCATCCTTTGTTAAAGGATCACCCACTTGGGCCATGAAATCTGGAATGATTCGATGGAACTTAATGCCGTTGTAGTAACCTGACTTGGCTAAGGTTAAGAAGTTGGTAACTGTTAACGGAACTTTATCTGGATACAGCTCCACAACGATGTTACCTTTTGAAGTTTTAATGGTTGCTGCGGTAGCCTTGATAGGTTCAAAGTCAGTTAGTGTTTTCATAGTTTTCTCCTGCATAGTAATATCTGCTGCTCCTGAGGCGTTTCCCGTAGTCGTAGAATCTTGAAGTAAAGTGGTTTCGTCACCAGCTGTTGCTGACGAGTCTGTATTGTTTATACTCTGTCCTCGCGAAACGATAAAACCGGCCACGAGCAGTAGGAAGACAATGAGGAGTACAGTGTTTTTCATCACCTCGAACTATAAGTGTCAGACCGTTATTTCGCAACTCCAGAGATTTAAAGTGTCTAGATTAGCCAAGGTGAAAAAAAGCAAATTCTGCTAAGATGAAGTTATGGCGAAAACGACCTCAAGCCTCAAAGACTATCCTATCGTCATTTTGCATGGTTGGGCAGTGGATGAGCAAAATGCATTGAAGTGGCAGCCGTTCACTGATTTTTTAGTAGCTGATGGCTGGTCCGTGAAGTTTCTCGATTTACCTGGTCTCTCTCAGCCCCTCGATAAAGTATGGCAACTGAATGATTACGTAAACTGGGTTCATGAAGTTATTGGTGACCAAGAAGTGATGTTGCTTGGTCATTCATTTGGTGGGCAGCTTGCGGTGAGGTATGCAAGTGTGTTTCCAGAACAAATTAAACGTTTAATTTTGATTGATCCGGCAGGAATTAGGCCATTTTCGTTCAAAGCAAGATTGAAACGGAAAGTGTTTGGAGCAATGGCAAAAATTGGGAAGATATTCTTCCCTCTAGAAATGGGTAGAGTGCTGTTACACAAACTGGCGCGAGAAAAAGATTACTTGCATGCTTCTCCAACCCTTCGCAAAACAATGCAAAACGTACTGGCTGATGAAGTGAAAGCTGACTTTCCACGAATAGACACCCCCACCTGTATCCTGTGGGGTGATGAGGATACAGCGACGCCAGTGGCACATGCAAAATTATTTTCTGCGGGTATTGCGCACAGCCAGCTGCATTTTATCTCAGGTGCAAGGCACTCGCCGCAGTTTACGCATGTTGAACAGACCGCTAAGCAAGTTATTGAATTTTTGGAGCAGAACACGCAGGATTCGTCGTCATGACTTTACTTTTCCTTCTTAGTGCACTTGTTGCTCCGTTCTTTATCATTCGTTGGTGGAGATGGTTAGCAATTGTTCAGCAGAAAGAGTATCGACCTGATCGCCTCAAAGCATTCCTGTTGTCTGATGAAGGAAAGGCAGAGCTCAAGCGTGTCTTGCCAAGGCCAAGTGACTTTACTCGAACCGGTCTAAAACGTCCCAAACCCACGGCACGAATTTTGGTGGTGGCAGCATTAAACGTCATCACAATGACTTCTCAGTTTAGTATTTCGATTGCTGGCGCTATTAACCCAGGAGAAGCGATGCCCAGTCTGCTTGTCTGGGGAGTTGGCGTTGGTGTTTCATATCTGATGTTGCCCATCTCAGTTATCATTGATTCGTTGCCGTCCGTGGCGGTTTCCTACGTGGCAACTTGGCTCACTTTACGGCGGGCACAAAAAAGAGTTGGTGCTGGTGCGCCAAAGATTATTGGTATTGGTGGTAGTTATGGCAAGACCTCTACAAAGCATCTTCTTTATCATTTTCTGTCACAAAAGTTTTCGGTCTTCGTTACACCTAAATCTTTTAACAATAAACTCTCTGTCGCTCAAAGTATCGTGACTGGGTATAAAAACCAACAAATTGCTTTACTTGAATATGGTGCGTACGTTCGAGGTGAAATAGCGTACTTGGCAAGGTGGTTTAAGCCGGACGTTGCTGTAGAAACTGGTTTCACGCCTCAGCACCTGAGTCTGTTTGGCTCTCGTGAAAACAGCATTATTGCTGAGTCTGAATTGATTGCTGCGCTTCCAGAGCAAGGTGTTGTGTACTGTAACGGGGTGGATAGTGGTGCAGTTGAAATAGCGAAGACCGGGGCACAACAGAATAATGCTCAACTGAAGATGTATTCTGGGGAGCACGCTTTGCTTACTCTAGAAGATGTCCACCTCAATGCCCGGGGTGAGTTGCAAGCAAAATGGAATGGAAAGCAGATGAAAACGCGTTTAATTGGTCGCCAATACATGGTCAACTTACAAGCAGCGATGTTGATTTCTCAGGATTTCGGAATGACTGAATCCGAGATTGTGCAAGCTGCAGCCAGCTTTATTCCAAATGATTCATTCATTCAAAGCCATGATCTACGCACAGAGGCATATCTGATTGATGATGGTGGAACGAGTAATCCGAAAGGCTTTGCAGCAGCATTAGAACTTTTGGGAGAGCTTTCGTTTCGTCGGAAAATTTTAGTGACGGCGGGAATGATTGATTTAGGTAAAGAATCTCGACAAATTCACTTCCAGTTGGGGAAGCGTGCGAAGGAGTTAGGTATCACGGTGGTACACATCGGTATTGATGGTCATCAAGAGTTTGTCGAAGTATTCGAACAAGAGTTAATTTCGAGTATACCTGCAGCAGAGGTTCTGCTGAGACATACAGATAAGGACACTGTGGTGCTGGTAGAAGGAAAGTTACCAAAGACACTGGAAAGTACCATTACTTCACTGACTGCGTCATAATATGCCATCAGCAATCTTTAACAGCCTAGGTTCAAACTATTCAGAAGAAATGATTCGGTTGGTTTCGTCCTTCAAAAAACATCCAACGAAGAAGCAACATGAGCTAGAGCAAGATCTCAAAGAACGGTTGGGGAATCACTTTGCCGGAGATGTTATTTTGACGTATAAAGGCCGTGATGCCATAGAGCTGGTACTTCGACCTTTGGCCGAATCAAACGTCCAACAAGCAATCCTGACGCAAGGCTTAGCATGTCATGCCATCGAAGAAGGAATTGTTCGTGCTGGCTTGCTGCCAATTTACGTTGATCTTGAGAAGAACTCAATTTCTCCTTCGGTTAAAACACTAGAAGAAGGAATGAAACGTGCCAACGAAGTCGGTGCAATTGTCACCGCAGTATTTCTTCAACACACTTTGGGATATGCCAACCCAGTTTCTGACATCGTGGCGTTCTGCAAAGCACATGATCTTCTCCTGATCGAAGATTTAGCCCAAAGCTTTGGAGCTTTTGACCAAGAGGGACTTGAGCTTGCGATGAGTGCTGACGCGGTTATTTGTTCTTTCGGCAGAGACAAGGTACTAGATGCTGTTTCTGGTGGTGCCGTTATTTTCAAAAAAAAGTACTGGGATCAAGTTGGAGCAAATAGCAGTGAGTGGCTTCCACAGCTTCAACCACGAGAGTACCCACCATCTTCAGTAGTTAAAAAAGAGTTGTTGTATCCAGAAATAACCTCAATGATTCAAAACACCTATGATGTAGGGATTGGAAAGTTGATGTTCAAGCTGGCCAAAGCATTTGGTGTTCTTACTTCACCAATCTCAACACCATTGGCATATCCTTCAACTTTGCCAGCGGCGTACATTTCACTGGTGTTATGGCAACTTGATCATTTAGAAGATCAGTTAAAACACCGTCGCCAAATTGCAGACATTTACATTCATGCCCTACAACACTGTCCTGGAGTGAAGTGCCTAGCCTTGCCAGAACGCATTAATACAGATATTCACTTGCGCCTGCCACTGCTCTTTGATGACCCTCAGAACCTTGATCAGGTAATCCGACGTGCTACCTCAGAAAATATTCATATTACTGATCGTTGGTACCGCGCGGTTGTGGACTCTGGATCACTAAATTACGTATCGATCTATCAGGTTGGTGAGTGTCCAAACGCCGAGTCAGTGGCGAGTCGCTTGCTGAATCTGCCAACGCATGTCAAGATTCTTCCAGGGGATGCACAGCGAGTGTCACAAATAATTTTAGAAGTGATGAGTAATTCTTAATAGATAGAAGATATATGGCCTTACACACTAAACTTGTTGAAACAGAAGCAGCGTGGGAATCATTTTTAGCTCAACGCAGTGAAGCGAACTTTTTACAGTCATGGAAGTGGAGCGAGTTTCACCAAAAACTTGGCAAGAAAACTTTTGCAGTTGGATTATTTGATGATGATCTTCAGCTTGGTGCAGCATTAAGTGTGAAAGAAGAAGCTAAACGTGGAAAGTATTTAACCGTGGCTGGCGGACCACTGCTTGATTGGCAAAACGCTGAGCACTTACAAGTAATGTTTGATGCGCTGCGTGAACTTGCTAAACAAGAAGGTTGTCAGTTTATTCGTATTCGGCCTCAAGAAATTGACTCACTTGAACTGCGTCAAACAGTGAAGCAGTTTGGACTTCAAGAATCACCAATGCACCTGACTGCAGATCTGACGCTCCAACTCGACCTTACAAAATCAGAAGAAGAAATTTTAGCTGATATGCGAAAAAACACTCGCTACGAGGTGCGCAGAGTAGAAAAGGTTGGAGTAGAGGTTCGTCAGTCAGAAGACCCGGCCGAAATTCAAGTATTTTATGATCAGCAGCTTGAGGTGGCGAAGCGACATAACTTTGTTCCATTCAGTTATCAATTTCTGCACGAACAGTTCACTACTTTTGCCCAAGATGGTCAAGCTCGCTTATTTCACTCTTATCATGAGGGCAAACTGTTAGCGACAGCATTTATTTTGTTTTATCACCAAGAAGCCGTCTATCACTATGGAGTTTCTACAGCTGATAACGATCGCTTGCCCGGATCTTACGCATGCCAATGGGAAGCCATCAAGTGGGCAAAGGCTCAAGGTGGTTTGCGATACAATTTTTGGGGGATTGCACCACAAGATCAAACTACTCACCGTTTCGCGGGAGTCTCGGTTTTTAAGCGGGGTTTTGGTGGACAAGAAGTTCAGTACTTACCAGCTCATGATCTTCCAATTAGTGCCGGATATCAAATGGTGCGTAGTTTCGAGTTTCTCCGAAAAAAGATGAGAAAGCTCTAGTGCCTGCTGATGGTGTACTTATCCAAGTATCTTAAAAAGATCACTGGAGGATCTTCCGAGAAGAACTGTTGAAAGTCCGTGTAGATTTCAATTCGTCGTCGTTGGTCATCCGTTTGACGACCTCTTTCCAGCAAGCTATCAATACGTGTGTTGCGAAACCGAGTGAAGTTGGTTGGTTGGCCGCTATGCCACAAAGGATACTGGTCCGGGTCTGGTGGTACTGTTTGTCCAATAAGCAGAGCTTGAAAGTTGGCAGTGTCAGGGAAGTTGTTCACCGAAACAGCAATCTCCATCTTTAAGTTTTCACAAAGGTTTTTGTCTTTAATGTCCGTGGTTCTCAAACAGACTTCGCTCGCTTCATTGCCAATTTCAATCCAGCCTGCTCGTATTCGTTCTACTTCAGTAATAAAGTTTGTTGTTGTTGTCAACGTAAATTTCAGTGGAACTTGAGGGATACCATTTGGAGATAAAAGTAACTCGATTGCGCGCTCACGATCGTAGTCATACAGTTTTGAAACCTCAGCATATGCCCAGGACATGGGACTGATTGGATCGCTGGCTCTGGTGTCATCTATTGGTTTTTCGGTGGCGTAGTTGAGGGCTAGGCGAAGCTCTCTACTTCGGAACGTATCGTCGTTGAGGTTGAAAAATACACCCAGGTAGGTGCTGAGATCAAGATTTTTTTGAATTTTAATGTTTGGCCAGTCAGCAAGAGTACTCGGATTAGAAAAGTTGGGAAGCTGATCTACCTCGCCTCGTTCAAAGCCGGCAATAGCGTCTGCTTCTGTAACATAAAAACGATACACCATCACATTTTCAGGACCTTCTATGGTGACTTCAGTTAATCGCCCGCCACCTTCTCGCTCATCGTAGTGTTGGAGCTGATATTGACCCGTGCCGATAATTTTTGGACGAGTGAAGAAAAAGAGGTATGGCTCTGTCGTTTTTCGAAATACTGGTTTGGCGAGAACTGTTGGGAACGGTGAAAATGGATCTTTAAGCTTAAAGATAATCTCATTGGGGTTGGTAATGATCTGAACATCTTTAAAGTTATAGTTAAGATCTTCAGGTACTACTGGTTTTCCATCCTGCCACAAAATATTTTGGCGCATTAAAAAGCGATAAGTTTTACCCTCATCCTCGACAGTCCAACGTTCGGCGAGACTACCAACAGCTGAGCCGTCTTCACTGAGCCGGGTGAGACCATTACTTAATTTTTCTTGGACTTCTGCTGGGAGAGAATCAATCGTATAGACACCGACAACACCAATATACTTCTTGGCTTTAAAGTTAATACGTTGAATGACGAAAGGGAGGAAGACCGAGAACAGCAAAATTGCGCCAATAACAGACGCTAAAACAACAACGCCATGTTTGCGAAAAAAGGTCGAGATGTACCAGTAAAATTTTCTCATTTGCTGCCGCCGGCAGTTAGGCTCGGACCACTAGGTTCGCGATAGAGAGCAGTGAGAAGACAATCACTCCGACAATCGTCAGAATGAATACGACTCGCTCGACACCACGTTTTGTGTGGTACGTTTCGCCACCACCGCCCCAGGTAGTTCCTAATCCGGAACCTTGAGCTTGAAGTAAGATTGCTCCAACTAAAAAGACTGAAACAATAACTTGAGCGATAAGAAGTACTTCACGCATAATTATCCTTCATTGTAGCTGAACGTGGCTTTACTGGCTACGTAGCAACTTGTTGATTTCTGGTTTCACGAATCACCGTAACGGTAACTGTACCAGGATACGTCATCTCATTTTTGACCCGATCACGGATCTTCATTGCTAGGACTTGAACGTCATCATCCTTTGATTTTTCTGGAATCAAGATAACACGAATCTCACGGCCGGCTTGAATAGCAAAGGCATGATCAACTTCTGAGTACTCCATGGCGATTGTTTCCAACTTCTCAAGACGTTTCACGTACTCTTCATAGTTCTCGTAACGAGCTCCTGGTCGAGCACCTGAAATGGCGTCTGAGATGTAGACAACCATCGACTCTGGACTAGTGAATGGTTCATCTTCGTGATGCTGGGCGATACAGTCGACAACCGCTTTTGGCAAACCATACTTCTTGGCGATCTTTACACCAAGTTCGATATGACTACCTTCGGTTTCTGGACTGACTTTGCCAATGTCGTGAAGCAAACAACCGAGTTTAACCACGTTCACGTCAATTCCAAGTTCATGAGCCAGCTTGATACCAATCTGTGTTTCTTCAAGAGTGTGTGCAATCAAGTTCTGTCCGTATGAGAAACGGTACTTGAAACGACCAAGGAGTTGCATCAGCTCACTTGGCAAGTTGTAGATGCCCACTTCGTGGCAGAGCTTCTTTCCTTCTTCGAACATGATTCGGTCAAGCTCTGTAGCAACTTTTTTAACGATCTCTTCAATGCGAGCTGGCTGAATTCGGCCATCTTTAACTAAGCGCTCAAGAGAGATACGAGCGATTTCTCGGCGGACTGGGTCAAAACATGACAAACGAACTTCAGTTGGGGAGACGTCAAGGTCAACGTCCACTCCAGTGACACGCTCGAATGTACGAATGTTACGTCCGGCTTTACCGATGATGCGACTCTTATCTTCTTCTGAAGCGAGTTGGACCACGGAAACGGTGTACTCAGCGACGTAATCGGTGGCACCATGTTTCATGGCATCGATTAAAATTTCTTTAACACGTTCTTGAGCTTCGTTTTTTGTTTCTTCTTCTTTTTGTCTAATGAACGTGGCCATTTCTTTGGCAAGCTTCTTTTCGAGTGACTCAAACAGTGCCCCCTTGGCTTCGTCCTGAGTCATTCCAGATACTGATTCGAGTTTTTCGAGAACTTCTTGGCGAGCTGTATCAAGTTTGGTTCGTTGATCGTTCAGTTCTTTTTTATTTTTCTCGAGATTTTGATCACGCTCATCCAGTTGTGACAACCGTTGGTCGATACGATCAATTTTTTGATCTAAAGAACGTTGTTGTTCTTCGAGGGTTTTACTTTGTAGGCGAAGGTCTTGTTCTGCCTTGGTCCGAATAGCCAGTGCTTCATCTTTGGCTTCAACGATGATCTCTCGAGCGCGAGCTTGAGCTTCACGTACAACTGCTTGGGTGTCGATCACTTCTTGACTGACAGGTTGTGGTTTTAGTTGTTGAGGTTGTTGAACCTGTTGCTGAGGCTGGGTGTTTGGTCGGATTGGAGCAGGCTTAAGTGGCTGCTTACCAGTACGGCCGACTACAGGTGCTTTGCCCTGAGGATCTTGAAGGCGCTGTGCGCCCATTTTAGATTGTGGCTGACCAGCTCGTGCTGGTTGGCCTGATTTTGTATTCCCAAACAAGTTTGAGAGGTTTCCAAAAAATGACATAGTACTCCAATTCTGTCTGACGACAAGTCAGTGTACTTAGTCGATAAAACTACTGAGAAAACCGCAGCGGAACCGTACCCCGATCTGACAGGCAGGGGGATATGCGTGTATGGCTAACTTCTACTGAAGAGCAATTCATACTAAATAAAATAAAATCCGCTATTTCTCACGTAGTTCAAGTAACTAAGTTTCTGGGCTCCATTGTACAGTTTTTTGCGCCCGAGTCAATGCTGTAGGACTCTTTTTCCAGATGTGACTCAAAGATTGAGTACGAAAAACCCTCGCCTTTTCGACGAGGGTTTAGATTCTTCGTTACTCGAGGAAAGTTATGCTGCCTCAGTGTTAGCTTCTGTTCCTTTTGGATCTGCTTTGACTTGAGGTTTGACCTTTTCCCAAATTCCTCTTTCAATCTCCTTCATAACTGTTGGATTTTCACGGAGGTATTCTTTGGCTGCTTCACGGCCTTGGCCAATGACTTGACCTTTCCACTTGTAGAAGCTACCGCTTTTCTCGAGGACGTTCTTTTCGCTGCCAATGTCTACAACGTCACCTTCTCGAGAGACACCATTTATATCCATGTCAAACTCTGCAATCCTGAATGGAGGAGCCATCTTGTTTTTGACAACTTTGACACGGTGTCTGCTCCCGACAATCTGGTCACCTTCTTGAATGTTGCCAATTTTTCGAATGTCTAAGCGTTGAGACGCATAGAACTTCAAGGCATTTCCACCGGTAGTGGTTTCTGGATTACCAAACATGACGCCAATCTTCATACGAAGCTGGTTGGTGAAAATGACGAGAGTCTTGGTTTTGTTGATGGCTGCGGTCAGCTTACGCATGGCCTGAGACATCAAACGAGCTTGAAGACCCATCTGAGCGTCACCCATGTCTCCTTCAATTTCGGCTTTTGGAACAAGAGCGGCAACTGAGTCGATGACGATAATGTCCACGCCTCCTGAGCGAATCAACGTTTCAGCGATTTCGAGAGCTTGCTCACCGTAGTCAGGTTGAGAAATGAACAAGTTGTCGATGTTGACGCCAATGGCTTGTGCACGAACGGGATCCATTGCGTGTTCAACGTCGATGAACGCCGCTACTCCGCCAGTTTTTTGAACTTCAGCGATAGCGTGCAGACAAATGGTAGTTTTTCCTGACGCTTCTGGCCCGTAGATTTCGATAATTCTGCCCCGAGGGAAGCCACCGATTCCTAACGCCAGGTTAAGAGCAAGTGAACCCGTTGAGATACTTGGAACAATACCTAAATTGGAAACACTTTCGCCCATCTTCATGATGGAGCCTTTTCCGAACTGTTTCTCAATTTGTTGAATAGCGACGCTGACCGCTTGTGCGCGGCCGTTATCTGATGATGGTTCTGGTGTTGATGCTGCAGCTTTTGCCATACACTCCTTTTATCTTGGGCAGATACTCCGAAGTTTCGGATTTATTTCTCGTTTATGTCTACATATACTGTAGAATTGTTCTTAAAATAGCAAGACCTGCTTACAACAAGTGTAGAATACGGTAAGAGAACGCTGTTAAGTTTTAAAATCGGGGCGTAGTTCAGATGGCTAGAATACACGCATGGGGTGCGTGAGGTCGCACGTTCGAGTCGTGTCGCCCCGACAATTGGTAAGTACTACGCTGACTCAAGTGGCCGTTTTGCACACACTTTTATGAAGCTTGATACTGTTGCTCGCATAGCTGTAGACGTCGCTTGGATTCGAACCATCACCCAGTCGCTTATAGATAGAGATTTGTAACACAAAGCCGCGAGTTTCCCCGCGGCTTCTTTTTCATCTATTTTCGTTTTGGCTAACCCTTAATTAATATTTCCACAGGCTGTATAGACTTTTGATTCTTTTGCAGACTTGTGAACGTTCACAGCCATTTTTTCGGTGGCTTGAGTAAGATCCTCGTAGCTTGCATCAAGTGTAGTCACTGATGAACCAGCCACTACATCGTTGAGCGGATACTGTACTGCGCCTGGAGTTGGGCAGCTACCTAGATGGACGTGAGCTGGTTGTGGCTCTACAAAAGATCCACCAGTCATCGTTAAAGTTACAACGGCGTTGCCTTCAGGACCCTCACTAATAACTGCTGTTCCAGTCTGACCTGATTCGTTTTGCTCATCCAGCATAATACTTTGTTCCATCATCACTAATGGGGAACCATCTGGCATCATCGCAGCAGGTGATGGTTCTGGCGTAGTTGCTGCTGTACAAGCCGATAAAAACAGCGCACTAGACGCCATTAAGACGAGATACTTTACCTTCATAATGTCTCCTTGTGTCGGCGGCAATGTACACCGAGCCGACGTACAGTACTGAGATCACCATAACAAAAATGCGAGCAAATCGCAATTTGTTACTAATATGTTGAATGAGGTGGAGACTAAAACTGTTTTGATGTACACTCTGGCTACTATGAGCGTCAAAAAGTTTCTTATTCTACCGGTCGTTGCGGTGCTTTCAATCGTTTTGGCTGGATGTAAACCCGTTGAAACAACTCAACTATCAGGTGCTGATAATTTGTCTCCTACTGCAGTGGCCTCTGATAGCGCCACCGGAAAGCTCAAAGCAAACTACGAGTTTGTAGCGACAGAGAGTGGACTAGTTGCGTTAGAACTCTTAGAAGATAGTGCAGCGATTGAAACGAAGGACTTTGGCACGGCTGGAAAGTTTGTCACAAGTATTAATGGTCTTTCTGGAAACAACGAGTACTACTGGGCATTCTACCTAAATAGTGAATACGCTGAGCAGGGTATCAGCCAAACGACGCTAAATAAAGGCGATGTCATTAACTTTGTTTATGAAGCAGTCTCTATCACAAAATAAAATTTTTACACAAACTTGCATAGCGATTGGTGTTTTTGCATCTCGGTTGAGTGTTCTACCTGCAAACATTAGTCCTCTTGGTAGCTTTGGGTTTTTTGGAAATCCAATTCTGTTTATAGTATCGATTGTAGCTTTTGATCTGTTTGTTAAGGGGGTTTACCCAGGGGTGTTCTTCACGTATTTAGGATTTGCGATGTATCCTTTGCTTAAGAAAATTGCTGGAAAATCTGTCAAGAAACAGATGGTTTTGCTTCCTTTGGCATCTTTCTTGTTTTTTGTTTTTTCAAATTTTGGCGTGTGGTGGTATTGGTATGACCATACAATTGAAAAGTTGATTATGTGTTATGCGCTGGCTGTACCTTTTTATGCAAGAACACTGCTCAGTGATATGTTCTTTGGGTATAGTTACCTTTTCATCAAACAGTTTAGACAAATTTCTGCGCGGGTGACAGCTCGCCTTCCACTGTCTGATCAGTTCGTGTTAAAATAGTTTTTAACAGCTTTCCCCTGTGGGTTCTTTAGTATTTTTCAGCCATTTATGCGGACAATTCGTCGACTCTATGACCTGCACCCAATAAACTAGACAAAGATTAAAGTAGAATATACTTCAGAAGTCTGAAAGGTGGGAATATGGCAGGGATAGCATTGGAAGTTAAGAACGAGATCATATTGAAGGTAAAAAG
>Ga0163155_10003104_pt1 | contig 18080 bp, 17 predicted proteins | sample OliLakLV19SP4G1_FD_148611 | JGI IMG/M metagenome (GOLD analysis project Ga0163155, IMG submission 148611) | Freshwater microbial mat bacterial communities from Lake Vanda, McMurdo Dry Valleys, Antarctica - Oligotrophic Lake LV.19.SP4.G1 | ecosystem: Environmental > Aquatic > Freshwater > Lake >... | reverse complement strand
AGGAAAAGTTTTTATCCCCCATGGGGGATAAAGTGAAAGCTTCTTGCTTTCAAAACAACTAACCAACTATACTATTAACCATAGAGAATCCCGTCTCCAACAATCCCAGTGCACTTCAAAGCGTGGTTCGTGCTTATTTGGCGGTTAAGGTAGAATCTCCTCGCTATTGCCGTTTGCTCTCAAAATGAAGAACTCCAATCCCTCTGGCCGACTTAATTGCACATAATCGCAGATGCGCCCGATTGGGGCTAGATGAAAAATACGTGTGGATCAATTGTATTTTCTCCTTCATATCTCGTTTTTTGGTTTGATACCACCGCCTTACGGGCGGTAATATATATTTTAGAAAGTCGGGGCTTCGAGCTTATAGCCGGCTTTGAAGCCGGAGCAAAACCAATCCACCCTCTTAAAGACGGCGGTTGTTGAATTCTTGAGGCTGATAAAATTTTCTTTTGAACTCAGGCGGGGAATCGGTAGTTTGGGCGGATGTCGGTTATCTGTATGAATAAGATTTTATCCATTTTAAAGAAGACGATCAATGAGGACACAGCGAGGCGTTATGGCGTTTGGCTGGTGATTCTGGCTGGGTTACTCGTTTTATTACCCGGAACAGGGACGGTGCCCCTGATCGACCGGGATGAACCCCGTTTTGGCCAAGCGACCCGGGAGATGATGGACCGGCAGGAGTGGGTGATACCGTATTTTAATGGGGAATACCGTTTTGATAAACCGGTGATGACCTATTGGATCATGCGTGCTTTTTACCAGATGGGAGTCAATGAACTCACCTCTCGGCTGCATTCCGTCCTTTTTGCGATTGCCACAGCATTGGTTATTTTTTACTGGGGCCGGAAACTTTTCGGGGCACTCGCGGGATTCTGGGGGGCACTCTCATTCCTGACCTGTCTCCAGATCATGATCCACGGGCGTAGTAATGTGGCTGATGTCCCGATGGTTTTTGCCGTGGCTCTGAGCCTATGGGCGGTACTCGAGCTGATTGACCGGGAGCCCAAAACCATTTCCATCTGGAAAGATAAATGGTTCTGGACACTTTATTTGGCCCAAGGATTTGGATTCCTGACCAAAGGCCCGATTACTCAGGCCGTGGTGATCCTGACCCTTCTACTCTTTCGTTTTGCCTTTTGGCGGAAACCTATTATGTGGCGCAATTTGCGCGTGGGCTGGGGGATATTGGTCATCCTCATCGTCGTCGGTGCATGGGGGATTCCTGCCCTGATTAATACCCATGGCCTTTTCTGGAATGTCGGGATCGGCAAACATGTCGTGGCGAGGGGAGTGGATGAGTTTAACCAGCGTTCAAGTGCTTTCCTCTACTATTTTGGCAGTTCCTTTATCAGTCTGGCCCCGTGGATTTGTTTTATCGGTTATATCTATCGCAATTTGCGTCGGGAATGGACGAAGCCGAAAGCATTCCTTGTGGCGTGGTTTGTCTCGCTCTTTGTGATTTTCACTCCTTACGCGACACGTTTACCCCATTATATCATGCCGGGATTCCCCGCCTTTTTTATGTTGCTCGGGCTGGTCTTGAGTGAATTTCGCCTGATGTCAGACGAAAAATGGGCTAGGAAGATTTATAAGATTATTTCGAGCATCTATTTTTTCCTCGTGATTTTCCTCATCGCGAGTCTAGTCATTTTTAAGGTGGACGGTTTTGCCCAAACATTCCTGCTGGTGATGGTTTACGGTGGGTGTGTCCTCGGGTGTTTGATCCTGTTGATGGACCAGACGCGTTCGAGTATGAAAATTTCCCAACTGGCCGTGACACTTTTTGCCTTTGCCGGAGCCCTCTTTATGTTGTCGGGGAGTTTACGTTCCCTCAGTCCCGCAATCCAGATGCAGGACCTTTTTGCCGATTCACGTAAAGTCCCGTCGATTGCTTATGAATTCCGTGAGCCCTCACTGGTTTTCTACGGGGACCGTATTTGGCAGATGACGACGGATATGGACGTGGTGAAGCAATTTGCCCTAGATAAACCCGAGGTATTCATTGTCGTCCAGACAGCCGAGATCAATGTCGGAAAATTCCTCAAGGAAGCCTTTTTTGCACGTGTAGCTGGGATGCCCGGGGCCGTTCCTTTTTATCCGACTGCGTATGAGCCCATCCCTGAGCTGGCGGGGCTTCCCGGCCTAAAATATGTGAAGACAGTGAGTGGGTTTAACTTCGCCAAGAGTAAGCTCGTGGTTATCCAGGTGTATCGTCGCCAGTAATGGGGGGCACCTGAGTCGCCCTGTGGTGTGTGATGTCGAGGTAGAGATTATAAGCGGCGATAAAGGTGGGGAAGAGGTTATTAATGATGCCGACCGAGTCATTTTTACCAAAGATAAAATAACTCAGACACAAAATACTCCCGCATAAGCTCATGACCCAGAAAAGTCTGGGGATCGTCGGTTTTTTGGCGTGATGAGACACCCATAACTGGACAAACCAGCGCCCAGCAAATACCAGAGCACCGCTCAACCCGATGACTTTCCATCCCGTGACGATAAAATCCTTATTAATGAAAGGGATGGTTACTTTAAGGATTTCGGAATTCAACATATCCATATTCAGCCTGATATTTAGTTTTTGATTTTATAGGGGCACAGACGACTATTGAGCCAGCGCACGCCGAACATGTCCATGGTGGCTTTCCATGCACGGCCTGCCACACTGTATTTGCTGACCCCGTGGATGCGGGGGCGGTGGTTGACCGCGACCTCGGTCACGGTGAATCCGGCCCCTTTGATCAAGGCCGGGATAAAACGGTGCATTCCTCGGAAAAGGGGGAGTGCGGTCACGACTTCTTTACGGTAAGCCTTTAGCGTGCATCCTGTGTCCCGGACCCCGTCGCCGACAAATCGGGAGCGGACAAAATTTGCGATCCTTGAGGCGATCCGTTTGGCCGTGGTGTCTTTGCGTTTTGCGCGGTAACCACAGACGAGATCAAAATCTTTTAATAATCCGACCAAACGCGGGATATCATCGGGATCATTTTGGAGGTCCCCATCCAGGGACACGAGCAAATTGCCACGGGCTTTATTTAACCCCGCATGGAGAGCGGCACTTTGTCCGGCATTCCGCGTAAATTGCAACACGCTCAGGGTGGGATATTGGCTTTTTAAGGTATCCAGAATGGCCAAGCTCCCGTCGGTGCTCCCGTCATCGACGAGTAAAATCTCATAGGATGTCTGGAGGGGTTCGATCCCCTTCACGATTTGCGCGGTGAGTTCAGGAAGGTTTTCCTCCTCATTAAAGATCGGAACAATAATTGAAATTTCAGGATGGTTTGATTCAGTCATTTGGCTTGCTTTTTGGAATCTGGATTGACGAGGCTGGGGATTTTTTGACGCCATTTATCCAGTAGGGGCAAACGGATATTCCGCCAGAGCCAATCGAGACCGAAAACGATGGCAGGCGTGTACAGAATCGCAAGCCCAAAGGAAACAGCACAATCACTAGCGTAATGGGAGCCGGTATAAATTCTTGACCACGCGATCAGAAAAGCCCACACCCAAGCCACCAAAGACAAACGCCTATAATAAATCGTGACCAGAATGGCTAGTGCGACATTATTGAGTACGTGGCCCGACGGCATGGAGCGGCCCCGCGGGTTATTGGTCACATGAGCCGGTTCGGTTTTGTAGTGGAGGGTGGTCGGGATCTTCAGTGGGCCGATCTGGAAAGGACGGCTCTCCAGATGGCGGGACTGCACCCACTCCACGGCTTCATGGGGTCTCGGACGGTTTGTATGGCGTTTGATGGCCCAACCAATGCCCGAATCCCCGATCACCAAACACATTAACATCATGAATAAAAAAATGCGGCCACGTACTTTTCCCCAGATAAAGACGGATAAAACCGCTAAAACTATCAGAAAATAAAAGACATCCAAATCCGAGATAGTCACAAAAAAATAGTCAAGGAGCGGGTGGGCTAATTTTACGTTAATATTATATAATAAATATTGATCCATTTCGAACTCGCTTTAATGATTAGGCTTGTTAAAGGTAAACGCCTGTTATGCGCAAACTCTCTTTTATAGCAATCTTTTTTATGTCGTCTGTGGCGGGTTTCACCCAGAATAAACAGGAGTCATTACCCTCCTTGGAATTTGTGATGGCACGGGTATGGAAGAATTTTTCCATGTCTAATGCGACCATGCAGGGGGTTCTCCGCACCCCCTCAAAGACTTACCCGATCGAGATGCAGACCAAAGACCGGGAAATCCTGCTTCTGGTCCCAGAAGCAAATCTTTCTGTGGAGATCATTTTTTCCAGTTCAAACACGTCAATAAAAAAAGGTGATGGCAAAGGCAAAAACCTGAAAGTGGTGAGTCCCAAGGATCAAAAACAGTCCATTCTGGATACAGACATTTCTTTTGAGGATTTAGCATTAAGTTTCCTTAACTGGCCTGACATCCGGGAAATCGGGACGGACAATGTCAAGACCTTGCCAGCTTATGTGTACGAAGTCGATGCCCCCGCGGGACAAAGCGGTTATGAGAAGGTACGGTTTTGGATATCTAGCCAGTATTTCGCCCTGATCAAAGTCGATGCGATGGACAAAAACGGCTTGCTCATCAAACGTGTCGAGGTTAATGGGGTTCAAAAAGTCGGTAATGCGTGGGTCATTAAAGAGATGCAGGTCTCGGCATTTTCGCCTGGGCGCTCGAGTTCAAAATCAAAAACTTACCTTGAAATCAAGGACGTGAAAGTCAAATGAAACTTAAATTTGACCTCCATTGTCATTCGCGCTTTTCAGCGGATGGTGTTGCTGAACCCGAAGATCTGATCAAAGTAGCCAAACAACGCGGCTTGAATGGTTTTGCGATCACGGATCATAATACCTGCGAATGTGTCGATTACTTTTTACAAAATGGCCTCATGCGTGCGGACGGATTACCGGTCGATGATTTCCTGATTATTCCGGGGCAAGAGGTCACCACTGCCGAGGGGCATTTACTGGCTTTGGGGATTACATTGCCGGATTTACGCATGTCTCCTGCCAAAGAGGTCGCCGAACTCATCCGCCGCAAAGGCGGGCTTGCCATTCCTCCCCATCCTTACGATCTTTTCCGCGCGGGTATCCGTGAGGAGGTCCTGGGGAAAATCAAATTTGACGCTCTTGAGGTTTTTAATGCGGCGACAACCATGAAAAGGTATAACCGAGCAGCATTTGACTACGCGAAGACTCATGGTTATCCTATGACATCCTCCAGTGATGCGCACCATGCCGAGGCGATCGGTACCGCCTATACGATTTTGGAGGTGGACGATTTTTCTTTAGCGGGTGTACTTAAAGCCATTAGAAATGGAGGGGAATTGCGCCAGGAATACCTCACGCTCAAGGATAATTTCAAAAAAACTTTTAATAATCTCTTTCGCATGAAAAAGAAGAAAAAGAAAAAAGACTGATATCCTCATGATCCGACTGGATAATGTTACCAAAAAATTTGGCGATCTCGTGGCCGTCGATCAATTGTCCGTGGATATCCCCAAAGGGGAATTCTTTGTGGTCTTGGGCCCGAATGCCGCCGGGAAAACCACAACAATAAAAATGATAGTGGGACTCCTTAAACCCACCGATGGACAAGTCTTTTTGGGAGGAATGAATATCCAGGAAAAACCTGTGGAAGCCAAAAGAATCTTGAGCTACGTCCCGGATTTCCCCTTCCTCTATGAGAAACTCACGCCTCGTGAATTCTTTGATTTTGTCGGGGACCTTTTTGAAATGCCACGCTCCGAAGTCCAACAAGATACCACCCATTTGATCGATTATCTGAATCTGGGCGAGTACCGCGACTCATTAATCGAGCACCTTTCCCATGGGACCCGCCAGAGGGTGGCCATCGCCGCCGCCCTCCTTCACCGACCCGAGGTTTTTATTATTGATGAACCCATGGTCGGCCTCGATCCTAAGCATGCAAAGCTCGTTAAAGACATTCTTAAACAAAGGTCCCGTGAAGGGATGACCGTATTCCTCTCCTCCCACCAGCTCAATCTCGCTGAGGAACTTGCCGACCGAGTCGGCATTATTCACAAAGGGAAATTAATCGCCTGTGCCCATCCCACCGATATGCGTAACCCCGACGGTAGCCACCACCAACAGGCACTCGAAGAAATCTTTCTGAAACTCACCGAAGAAGAGCCTGAAGCAGATCCCGGTAAGAGTCCGGAATTCTAGATAAAGCAAGCTGTACTAAAATCACAGACTCCACTGGGGGGCTGTACTCACACCCTATTTTTGTATTCCTTCGGGGTAATACCCATTTTTTTTCGGAAAATGCGGGAGAAATAATTGCTATCAGAGAATCCGTTATCCAAGGCTATCTGTGTGATCTTTTCACTGGAATGTCTGAGGGCTTCACAGGTTTTTGAAATCCTGAGGTCATTAAGATAATTCATCGGTGTCGTGTGATAAGTTTCTTGGAAGACACGGAGGAATTGGTTTTTTGAAAGGTGGGAGAGCCGGGCAAGTTGCTCCAGTGTGATTATTTCTGAATATTTATTCTCTATAGAAGCAACGGCGGAGGCTAACCTTTGAATGGAGTTTTTTAAGGGGAGGGGAGAGCTTTGGACGTATTTCCTGGAAAGGAAAGCCACCAATTGGAGGAAAGTCGATTGGATCATTGTTTGAAAACCGGGGAATCGTTCATGGTCTTCCTTAATGAGGCTGGTGGCTATCTCCCGAGTAAGAACGAGATCTTTGGCGGTTAATCGTAGGTGACTGCGGAAATTTTGTTTGGCCCTGTAGTGGGGTTCGATCAGGAAAAGAGCGTGGAATCCACTGAGCTTGCGGAGATCCGCCGTATGGCGCAGGTAAATGCGGGGGTCGTACGAGATATTGACCAAAGTAAGCTGGTGAGTATTTTCAAAACTGTGGTGATTATTCCCGTTAAAAACAAAGATATCCCCGGGCTGGATTACGGAACGGACGGAGTTAATCGTATGATCTCCGGTACCTGACAGGGTAATGACTAATTCTGAGTATTCATGTGTATGCGGCGCAAAATCCTCATTTTCCAGAGTCACCATGGACGCATGGAAACGGAGTTTAGGATCGACCCCGGCCTCGTTATAGGTGAATTTTTTAAGCTTCATGTGACGATGGTGATAAAGTGCTATAAGTTGGTGAGGATGTGAAGGAAATAATCTCCTGATTCAATTAAGACTGTTTCCATCCTAAAAACATTAACCCATTAAAAAGGATCCCTTATGTCAATCGTATCAGCCGAACAACTCCGCCAATTCCACGAGGAAGGATATATGATCCTCGAAGCTGTCATGAGTAAAGAACAGTTAGAAGGATTACGCGATGAAACAGACCGTTATATTTCCCTGATTCATCAGGAAATGGATGAGAAAAAAACCGACACCATCGGACTTAACCACCGCAATAGCCGGTATTTTGTGTATAACCAACACAGGAAAAGCCAGATACTCACCGATTTCCTTTTTAGCGACCTGATGTATGACGTCAGCACATCGACACTGGGTGAAAACGTGTATCTTTTCCATGAACAATATGTCATTAAAGCCGCTGAAAAAGGTTCGAAATTTTCTTGGCATCAAGATTCGGGTTATCTCGGTCATGATCACAAGGATTATCTGACTTGCTGGTGTCCTTTGGATGATGTGAATGAAGAAAATGGAACCGTTTACGTCCTACCTTACAGCAGGGCCGGATCCAGAGATCTCGTTAAACACGTCCAAGAAGAAGGAAGCAATGACTTGGTAGGATATTTCGGTGATGACCCTGGAATCCCTGTGGTTTGTCCTGCCGGCAGTGTGGTCGCATTCTCCAGTAAGCTTTTCCATCGTAGTGGGTTTAACCGCACGAGCAAAATGCGTAGGGTTTATCTTCCCCAATATTCATCGGAGGTCATCATGAATGCCGAAGGAACAAAACCATGGGCTTTTGATATTCCTTTTGTGAAAGATGGCAAACGTGTGGCTTTCCCCGGTACATACAAGGCAGAAGAAACCCACACGCCCGTTTAAATCAAAACGATATCGCGTTTAACCAGCATGGGCAAATTGCCGGGATAGGGGGGGAGGCTGAAATATCCTCTCTATCCCGGGCTTATAAAAACCACCTGTATATCCCCTGAATGACTCCGGAGTTATACATCCCCTCCGATGATTTCCAGATGACTTATTGACTGGATTCATCCATGATCCACTCATGGCAAAAATTGAAAGCAAAAAAAATCCCTCAAAATCACCGGTACTCTCGCCTCCCATTGAGCAGGATTATTATATCTCCACAGTAGATCAAACCCAGAAAGTCTTTCGCCAACTTGCGGAGGAGCTCAAAATGCCTTTTATCTCCTACTGGACGAGTTCGGGGGGATCTATCTGCCATAATGATATTATTGTTTTTTCACATCTCTTGGAAGACATGCCCCGGGGTAAGACCCTCGCCCTTTTCTTGAAGTCAAATGGGGGGAATCCCGAGGCAGCCCTGCGACTGGTCCATCTTTTACGGACACACTACGAGAAAATCATTCTCTTGGCCCCGTTTGAATGTGCATCGGCGGCTACCATGGTCGCGCTTGGTTCAAATGAAATCCAAATGGGTCCGACATCATATCTGACGGCAGTGGACAGTTCCCTCAAGCACGACCTTTCACCGGTTGACCATAATAATTATCTTGTTTCTGTGAGTCAGGATGAGGTCTCCCGCATTTTGCGCTTGTGGAAACAGCAGTCCACCAAGGAAAACCCTTTCCCCGAGGTTTACAAATATCTCCACCCCCTTGTCATCGGGGCACTGGACCGTTCAAGCTCATTGTCGATCCGTGTGTGTAAGGAGCTCCTGAGTTACCATCTGCGTGACTCCAAGCGGATTAACCATATTAGCAAGGAACTCAACGAAGGTTATCCTTCCCACTCCTATCCCATCACAGCACGCGAAGCCATCAGGATCGGCCTCCATGTAAAACCCCTGAATCAAAAGGTGGAATCTGGACTGAGGCTTTTGAATGCCATCTACTCGGAAATGGCCAAGGAAAAACGTAACGATACGGACATCCAAAATCATCACGTCTCCGAGATATGTAATATTGTGGAATGCCCCGGGCGTCAGATCCATTATCTCGTCGACAAGGACTGGCACTATCGCACGGAAGAACGCCGATGGGTCTCGATGAATGACCGTTCAAGCTGGCAGAGTATCCGGAGTAATGGCAAAACGTGGGAGCGCAAACCACTGGCGATTTGTTAGGCGGTTACTTCAAGAGATCGAGTTTCTTCTTGAGGCGCGTGATGTGGTAATGGGGATTTGTGGCTTCACCCGTGGCAGATTTCATGAGCTCCTGTGGGCTGAACCTTTTTCCCTTGGAATGAATATGTGTACGTAACCAGTCAAGAAGAGGGGTATATCTTCCACGGGCGAGTTCTTCATTCAGATGGGGATGATCGAGGTGGGCTTTACGCATGAGCTGGGCGGCATTCATATTCCCGAGGGTATATGTCGGAAAATAACCGAATCCTCCCATGCTCCAATGGATATCTTGCAGGCAGCCCTGCGAATCATCCGGCACTTTTAGCCCGAAACTCTTTTCAAATTCGTTATTCCAGAATGCCGGTAAATCCTGAGCTTTTAAGTCACCTTCGATCAAACGGTATTCAATTTCGAATCTTAAAATAATATGGAGGTCATAGGTCAGCTCATCCGCTTCCACCCGGATAAAGCTCGGCTCTGAACGGTTTACAAACCGCGCAATTTGATCGGGTGAATGCCTTTTTAATTCCGGAAAATAATGAACGGCCTTTTCATGCCACAGTGACCAGAATTCCCGTGTGCGCCCGATGTGGTTCTCCCAGAGGCGTGACTGGGACTCGTGGATACCGAGTGAGGAATAAGTGCCGGCGGGCAGTCCGTATTGTTCCTCGGGTAACCCGAGGTTATAGAGGCCGTGCCCAGCCTCGTGGAGAACCCCGTACAAGGACGATAAGAAATTCCTCTCATCATAACGTGTGGTCAGGCGACAGTCGCGGGGCCCGAGCTCCGTACAAAACGGGTGGGCCGTGGTATCGATCCGTCCAGCTTCAAAATCAAAGCCGATGGCTGCGGCGACATCACGGTTAAATTTCTGTTGCGCCTCGATCGGGTAATAGCCCTCGAGCAAATTGCCCGGGATGGACTTCGACAATTCAAAGGCTTCCGGTAAAAAAGCACTCACTTCTTTCCTGAACTCTGCAAAAACACTCCGCAGGCGGGCGGCGGATTCACCCTCCTCATATTCATCCATGAGCGTGTCATAACGGCAGGAGCCTGTCCCTAGGTAATCGGCCATCTTTTGGCTCAAGGTAATGAGTTTTCCCAGATGGGGCAGGAATAGAGCAAAGTCCCGCTTAGCCCGGGCATCCACCCAAGCTGAGCGGGCCAGAGTACTGGCTTGTGACATTTCTTCGACAAGGGAGGAGGGGATTTTCGTCTGTTTATTGTATGAATGTCGTAATTGACGGGTATTCACCCCTTCCACAGAGTCCGGGGAAAAACCGGCTTGTTCACATTCAGAAATGAGATTTCCGGTTGTGACGGAGGTAAACTCTTTATGAGCCCAACCACTCAAAAATGCCAATTGGCGGGAACGGTAATCAAGGGCCTTCGGGGGCATGTAGGTTTCCTGATCCCAGTGCAGGGCGCTGTTTGCCGAGTGGATAAAAGTCAATTCATTGCATTTTTGCACCAAGGTCGTATAGGCAAGGGAGGGGGATTGGCTCATATAAGAAGAGAATTTGACAAACCCCGGGCAAAAGGAGAAGAAAAAAGCCAAAGCCCAAAATTCCCAACCTTTTTCATATGATTACTTATATTATACTTGACAAAATAGTAATACTGGAAAATGTTGTATGTTAACTATATGAGCAAAGCACACCTCGAGAAAATTTTTTATTCAATGGCTGAATCATCCGACCTTGCTGTCGTCGTCGCAGACGCGGGATGTAAGGTCAAATGGATAAATCCTGCTTTTACTAAAATGTGTGGTTACTCGCTCGATGAAATCAAAAATACAAAACCCGGCAAATTGCTTCAGGGGGAAGATACGAATCCGGAAACGATTAAATCCCTTCATCACGCAATGGAAAAGAAAAAAGAATGTTGTGTTGATATTCTGAATTACCACAAGAATGGTGAAAAGTACTGGGCACACATCAGGATCTCACCTGTCTGTGATAAAAAAGGGAAACTGATTAACTTTGTCGCTATCGAAAAGAAAATATCAGCGCACGCCGTTCGTCATGGTACCAAGTGTAACCGCATGGCATCATCTCTTTGTTCTGTCCTTTTAAAGACCCTGCACGTTTGTAATGGAAAGAAAGCCCGAGTCCATGTCCAGCCGGAATAACTCGCGTCCTATCTTAGAATTAATCAACCTTTGCATTTGCCGTGGGGATATCACGATTCTGGATTCCCTCAATCTTAAAATCAAACCGGGTGAGCAGTGGGTCATCTTTGGGCCAAATGGCTCAGGAAAAACCTCCCTCTTGAGTTCCCTTGCCGGTTACATGCCTCCGACAGATGGTGAAATATCCGTCTTTAATAATCAATACGGACAAACGGATTGGCGCGAATTACGCAAGAAAATCGGAATAGTCAGCTCTTCAATACGTCAACTCATGGAGAATTCCGAACCCGCCATCGATTCCGTGGTGAGCGGAAAATACGCCATGATTGATTATTGGGGTACCCCGAGCCGGGCGGATAAGGCAAGAGCCCGTAAAATACTCGCCCAAGTGGAATGCACTTATCTGGAAAACCGCCCTTGGCTGTATTTGTCACAAGGTGAAAGACAAAGGGTTTTGATCGCCCGTGCGCTCATGGCCGAGCCAGCCCTCCTGATTTTGGATGAACCCTGTGCGGGTCTTGATCCTTTAGCACGCCAGAATTTTCTGGATTTTATCAGGCGATTGATCAAAACCCCAAAGGGCCCGGCCCTGCTTTTTGTCACACACCATGTCGAGGAGATTATCCCCGAGATCACTCATTGCCTCCTGCTCAAAAACGGACGCAATTTGTCCAGTGGTCCTATCCGTACGGTTCTGAACTCCACCCATCTTACGGATCTTTTTGATTGTCCTGCTCGGCTTACCTGTAGGAAGGGAGTCTTTTCATTAAAGATCGATCCTAAAAAATGATCCGACCGATAGATCCTTGAAGGCCAAGAGAGAGACTTTATTCCTTGGATTTTTTCCAGAATTCACCCTGCCAATTTTCAGGGGGTGGGGTTTCCTGATAAAGCAAAGCCCGTCTGGTCAGATAAATGGAAGCTTCGTCTTCATTTCGTCGGCATTTGCTCACATCGGCCCAAAGTGTAATGGCCTGATCCCAGTCGCGCCGCCAGAAAGCTTGCATGGCCGATTCATAGACTCCGAGCCATTCCGGTGCTGACCCGGTAGTATTCTCTGCGACGAGTTCATGAATCGTAACGGCAGTGGTTTTTCCTTTAACCACTATTTTATCGAGACAACGGGTGAAAAAGTGGTCTTTCACGAGGTTATAAGTGTTTTCACCGATCACTATCCAGGTTCCATAATCCTTATTGATCGGCTCTAACCGGGCGGCTTGGTTGACGCAATCACCCATGACAGTATATTGCTGGCGTTGGTGTGAACCCATATTCCCGGCGGAGACTGTTCCGGAATTTATCCCCATGCGCACTTCGATTTCGACCCCGTAATCCCGCGCAATTTGCTCCCTGAGCGCGGCAATTTGCTTTTGTTGTGCAAGTGCGCCACGGCAAGCAGCCACGGCATGGTTATCCAAGTGGAGAGGAACTCCCCAGACAGCCATAATGGCGTCACCAATGTATTTATCGACCATGCCACCGCTGGCGAGGATCGTCCCAGTCATGGGTGAAAGGTAATCAAGGAAAAGACCACGGAGCTGGTCCACATTGAGTTTTTCGGAAATGGTGGTGAATCCGGCCACATCAGAGAACATAACTGTCACCTCACATTGTTTGCCTGCAAGTGCCTCGGCATGGTGTTCTTCCAAATATTCGAGCAGGGAAGGGGACACCATTGTGGAGAAAAGGGAACGTACACGGCGGCGTTCCCTCGACTCGGTGAAATAATTTATGGCGGCGGCGGAAGCAATTTGCACGCCCATCATCAGACAGGGGATAAAGATGGGAAGGATAGCTGATTGAGTTAATTGGGCGAGGAAACTCAAAAATACGTATCCAAAAAAGACAACGACCGACCCGGCCAACCATACCGTTTGTCTCAGGAAAAATGTCATCGTGCAAAAGAGGACAGTAATGATAGCCAAGAGTATCGCTGTTTGTCCCGGAGTCATCGGGGGAGGCAGGCATTCTTTATCCAAGATATTCGCAAAGGCGAGCATGTGAATGTAGGCACCGGGGGTATTCTTGTCCAGGGAAGTGGAAACCACATCACCAGCCCCGGTAAATGAGGTGCCGATAATGAGAGCTTTATCTTGAAGGCGGGATTTAAGTCCTGCGGCAATTTGCTTTTGTGTTTCCCAAGCTCGGGGAGAAAGCCCAGCGGGTGCGGAGCCGGATGTCTCTACCGGACCAAAGCGGATGGTGTCAAAATAAGAAACAATATTAAAATCGCGGAGTTTACGCGTGGGGTTAAGCTGGAGGCACCCTTTTTCATCGATAGGAATCTGGTAACGCCGCCCGTCTTTGACATGAATCAGGATTTGGTGATTCCAGTCGATATCCATTCTCTCGATTTTCTCCGCCCCCCCGAGAAAATCCAATAGGAGCTGCATGGATAGACTCGGACAATACCGGATATTACCATTGTCCTCATAGGGAATAAACAGCGGCACCCGACGGATGACTCCATCGACATCTGGAAAAACATTAATCGGCGCAAGATGGACAGGTGCTGTGCTCAGCGAGGATGGGGGGAGGTTGACTCCGTCAGGGATCAACGCTCTGGCGGGTAACTTAAACCCGGGGGGTGCTTTAAGTGAGTGTTCATTTAAAAGATTCAAATGGGAGGAGATACTGTTTTTCGCCGGTTCTTTGTGATCATCCAAACGGAGGTTTTTTCCGCCAGAGAACTTTTTGTAGTCAAAATTAAATGCCCAGATTATTTTCATACCGGGAGACGAATCGGTCACGTCCCAGAGGAGATTGGCAAACTTGTTCAGCCCTTCCACTTCGACAGTCCGGATCAGCGGATCAATCGGGAATCCCGGCGTAGCAAGTAGAGCGGCAAAGGATTCAGGTTTGTTTGCCGGGGGGGAATAGGTCTTTTCAAAATATTGCCCGAGCAATTTGCTTTCGTCGGAGGAACGGTAATTTTGAAAAATAATATCGTAACCGATGACCTTTGGGTGCCACGCAAGTGCAAATTGTTTTAGGGCCTCGCCATAATAACGCCGGGTGAGCCATCCACCGGCATTCCATCGATCCGTGTCAGGATTCTGTGATGGATCGACCGAGTATTGGTCGATGGCGACAAAAGTGATAGGGGGCGGGGAAGACGGATGAATGATCTGTTCGATGCGATAGAGGGCATGAGATTTCAGGTCAAATAACCTTAATTCCATTGATTGAAAAAGGTTTTTGAGTATTCCCGTAAAAAAAAGTAAAAAAAGGATCAGGAAACAAATCAATTGATAGAGCTGATACGATTTGATTTTTGACTTCATGGATTTTGAGAACCTGAATACACATTTTTTAAGGGTCAGACAATCTTTTGTATTGAATCCTTTCAAAAATGCGGCATTATATTTGCTCCATCAACCCAAAAGGAGATATACAGTAATGATAAATAAAATTTCGTTTACACTATTTTGTATGGCTTTCATCGGGAGCCTTCAGCTCCAAGCTTACCAGTCCAACTCCTCTTCATCCTCCTCTTCATCCTCCTCTTCATCCTCATCATCGGTTTCAGAGGCGAATAAAACAGCCAGTGCTCAATCAGCAACAGATTCGGCTAATCCAAACTATGGTCCTGTCAATAATGCGAAATCTGCTAATAGCCGTGCTGAGTTCAGTGCCAGTTCTGCCAAACAATCCAAAGCATTGGGAATCAAGGATCCTGTTATTTTTGCACAGACCGGATATCGTTACTCCTCGGACAGCAGTGCTTTCGGTTATGATAATAATGAGAATATCACTGATATCGGCGTCGATATGGACATCATGGACGGATGGATCGTGGGTTTGATGTATACGTTCAATTACCGAGGGGGCACAAGTCTCCTGCCTTCTCCTGCACTCGCTCCTAATGTCAACCAGAAAGCTGAAGACGATTATTATGCAAATTCCATCTCGCTCTATTCCTCTAAAAAATTTGGTGATTGGTTCCTGGCTGGCACATCCTTGACGTACATGTGGATTGATCAGACATTAACATTCAGCAGTGCCCTGTCCGGATTACCTCCGGTGACATCGACGACTTCATTGGATCGCACGGCCTTCGGGGTGAGCCCCTTTGTCGGGGTTTCCCACGGTTGGGGAAATTGGAATTTTGCTGCGACAGTGGCTTATAACTATTCGATGGAATATTACGAGTCCATGCCTATCACTCCTTCCTTTAACCTTCATAATCAAAATATTATGTCTACTATCCGGGCTTCGTACACAGTCGATGAAAGGTGGACATTAGGAGGCAAGGTGAGTAATACATGGCTCGTGCAGGATGACCAATTACCTAATTCTGTTTTCACTCCAGCCCCTGGAGCTGTACCGACTACTAACCTAAATAACAATTATACGACTGTGGGTGTCCAGGTGAATTTCCGCCCCTATGAAAGATGGGATACATATTTAGGTCTCGATAGTGATTTGGGCATTGCAAATTATTGGGATGTATATGCGAAAATCGGTGCGACGTATTCCTTCTAGTCGTTTTTAATCGTTAACACATGACTAAAATTCGTTCTCCTTTCTCAAAGGCCTCCTGTACGGGAGGCCTATTTATTCTGAGCATGCTCTTTGTCATTTCGTCGGGGAGCCTCTCCTATGGCCAGGACTTTCAGGACTTTAGTGTCTTGGAGTTCAAATCAGGGGCAATGATCAAAATGGCCGGTAAAGGGGAGTGGAGCTCACCCGACTTGTCAAAACCTTATCCCACGGGGAGCTCGGCCAAAACATCCAGTGCCGGACCGATGAAGCTGCAATTTGATCCACAAAATATTTTTCGTCTCCTGCCAGGGGCCGAGGTCATCGTCAAGTCTCCCCGAGATGAAGGCCGTTTCCGCCGGGTGACCATCGACTTGAAATCCGGTCAAGTGAATCTTACGCTCGACAACGTTCCTAAAAACCACGTGATAGAGGTCCAGACACCCACTGCAGTTTGTGGAGCCGTAGGCACGACCTTTTCGGTGAATTATTCCTCGAAGGGTAGCGGTTTAAATCAGAAATTCTCTTGTTCCCGAGGGCAAATCTTCGCTAAGTCATCAAGAGATCAATCCTTTCAGGTCAATGGTATCACAGCCGGAAAATCGGTCTCTGCCCAAGTCCTGCCCGGTAAACAAAACTCTGCCAACCGCCTCCAGCTCCCATCCGGGGTGAATGTGAATCTCGCAAATCAATCAAACTCATCCTACGCATTTTCCTCCTCGGGAGCCACCGTCGATGTCGCCAAGGATATTAATAGCACTAGCCAAGCCCTCGTAGTAGTTCGTTCCGGAAAAGTCGGGGATATGGGAACTGGTTCTTATCTGCTCAATGGAGGTAATACCTCTCCGGTTCCTGCGGCAAAAGCCTCAACGGCTTCTGAATATTGGAATCTAGCCTCTCAAGAAGGCCAACTCAAAGCCCGGATCGATTCTGGTGAAAAAGGATTAGAAGCCCAACTCGGTAAAATCGCCTCCGCGGCCAGTAAAAAACGCCAAGAACTCTTCGATCGCGCGCTGATCAGGGATACCGTCCGTGATTCTCTTCCTGGTGGACGTCGTTAAGTCTGGGATATGAATAAATGTCGAAAATATTCCTCATACTGCTCCTCTTTATTTCATTTATCAGGGCAGGAGATGTGCAGCTCGTCACTTATCTTAATACTCATTATCCCACCCAATCCCCGCTAAAAGCATGGGAAGTAACGGCTGAGCTCATGACATTAGACTATATCAAGGATACGGGAGAGCACCCTCTGAGTGCTCATGATCTTACCCGTGTGCAATTTTCCCAGTGGATGAAGAAACAATTTGCGTCGATTCCCCCAGGGCAGCCTCTCCTGCTGTATTTAAGCTCTCATCAGGATAAAACCGGAGATTGGAGGTTCAAAGACGGCATCATGAACCTCGATCAGATTGCGCAAATCCTCAAAGACTCTATCGGCAAACACCCCTGCCTAATCATCAATGACTCTTGCCACGCAGCTTCATGGGGGAAAATTCCATGGCCGAGAAATTTTCAGTTTATCTTTGTTTCTAGTGCAGGGGAGCTCAACCGCGAAATCAACCTATGGAATGATTCCCCCGCATTGGCCAGGACTTACTCGAAACAAATCGAAGAACTCCAGAACCGCGGACAGGGGACTGAAATGTCCTATTTCGGGGTTTTATGGTTAGCCATACCTCAACCACAAATTGCTTTTAACTCGAGGGAATGGTCTGTTTTTTTTAATGAACTTAAATCCCAAGATTCCCTCCTCCGGAAAAGAGTCTCCCGTATCAATTTCCCTGTACTGCTTATCAGGTAGTGTGATGAACATGATGATGTTCTTTTTGCGGACGATAGACTTTTATCCGGATGCTCCTTAACTGCTGGGAAGATTCAACCGACAAAGTTCAACTGCTTCAGCTGTTATTTTCCACGAACTGATCATAAGGCAGTGGGGAAAGGGTGAGCAACTCTTATCTCAAGGGGGTGAGGGAAGACGACGGCAATCAGAGAAAAAATGGGCAGCTCCGCTGTCTAAACTTTCTCCCTTTCTCATCGTATCCCCCAACATCATTACGACCACAGTTCTGAAATCTCATATGATCAGAAAGAAAGTTTTAACAGCCAAAGCCAAACAAATTGCACCACGAAGGAAGAAGGGTTTCTCGCGAAGGACGCAAAGTTTTTTTGATTTTCCGCGTGTAGGGCGACCGGCTCGGTTGCCACGGGTCAGAGTTTCTCTGATTACATCCGGCA
>Ga0163155_10003103_pt1 | contig 18081 bp, 43 predicted proteins | sample OliLakLV19SP4G1_FD_148611 | JGI IMG/M metagenome (GOLD analysis project Ga0163155, IMG submission 148611) | Freshwater microbial mat bacterial communities from Lake Vanda, McMurdo Dry Valleys, Antarctica - Oligotrophic Lake LV.19.SP4.G1 | ecosystem: Environmental > Aquatic > Freshwater > Lake >... | reverse complement strand
CCGACCCATGAAACAACGCCCCCATCGGCGTCGGCGCATACACCCGCGTCGTCTCCGACGCCTTCCCCTTGCCCTTCGTCACCGACACCGACCACGCCCGACGCTGATGCAAATACGACAGAATCTCCGCGTCCGACCAGCCCTTCCCCGTCAGCCACGCCCCCCACCACGCCTCCGACCACTCCCCAGCCGGCAGCCAACACGCCTTCCCCACAGGCGGCGGCACCACACGAATCACCTCACGCACAGGCGCCCCTACGCACGACACTTCTCAACGAGCGCATCCCGTTCGCGCGCGTGGTGTTGACACCCCGCGCAGAGGGGGGCAGCACGTTTCCAGCAGTCACACGCGCGCGGGCGTAATCGCATTAAGGCCACTTCAAGGGCCACCGGCATAGACCTGCGCGGATAGGACCAGCGCGCCATCGATACATCATGCCGCCCATAGGCGCGTCCCCAGTCAGCCATTCCACGTATTCCTTAAGGAAAATGCCCCCTCGCCACCGCACGGAGACTTCCAGTGTGTGAAAATTCCCCGCCGCCCTAGCGACACCGGTGGGCTAGGGTCCCCCGGCCGATCCCAGCGCCGACCCCACCCCCTACCGCTAGCCCTACCTTAGCCACTAGGTCATTCGACGAAGGTCTGATAATGCGCGCTATGTAAACCACGCGGCTCGCTCACTCATCGTCGAGCCGAGGCACGCTAAGTAGTTGCGTCTCAACAACTTGCGGCGATGACGTGCTCGACGTGAGTGCGACGCCGATGTTTATCGTGACGCCGGCGTTACCACTTTCGCCTCCAAAGCGCTGCTCTGACCAGCGCTCACGGAAGCGACGACCGAGGACTGAGGCATGCGCCTTCCAGTCGTTCGCACCGACGCGTTGGACGTTACGTATCAGGGTGGCTTCGGCTTCGGCTTCGGCTTTGTCGAGGATGAGTCTGAGGATGCGATAGGGGCTGTAGTGTGTCTCTGTGTCGGTATCGGCGCGTTGCTGCCAGGTGGTGAGTGTATTTGGCGAGATGCCGGCGAGGCGTGCGGCGGTGGTGAGGTAGTTCCCCTCACAGATGGCGTCTGCGATGATGCGTGCGGTATGTTGTGTGAGTTTGCCGGCGGTGGAGGGCCAGCCAACGGAGGGGTGTGTGAGCGGGAGTAGGGCGATGAGCCCTGCGATGGTGTCTGGGGTGGGGAGCGAGTCGTGCGGGTTGGTCTCTGGGGCGTCTACCGTCTCGAGTGCGTCTGGCGTCTCTGTGGGCGCCTGGGCGATGCGCTTACGTGGCATCTGGGCGTCTCGTGGCATGGTTGATGCTTGAGTGACGCGGTATGGCCCCAGTGAGTGTGTCGCTACCTACCTGTGACGCGCCGATACCAACTGTTGACCCGCGGCTGACCGAATGTGTATCGCGCAGTCGGTCGGCGTGGTTGATAAGGGCTGTCACCATGGCCTCCTTTGTCGGCCTGATGAACTCGGTGGGATCAATGACTGCTAAATGCGCCTCTACGCCCTCGCGCAGTAAGCCTGGGACGATGACGTTCCTCCACACGACGTCGATGTCATCTGCCGTAATCATGTCGCCCCCTGTGGACGGGCATGAGCCGGAGACACGCGTGGTGCCGATGCGCGAGATACGACCAAGGTTTCACATCTGCGACGTGGTGGTAATGCTCTGTGAGTGATTCTACCATGGACGGGTTAGGCGCGGCGCCAGTGTATCAGCGTCCCTGCCCTCACCTTGGTCCGCCGTGGCTTGGTGAGCCGCGCTGCCGGAGCCCAGGGGCCGACATGCTGCTGTCCTGAGAGCTGCCGAGCGCGAAGCTCGAGCGCTTGCGTGTAGGCCTCTTTCGTGAGCCTGGCGCGTCGGGCGAGTAGTTCGGCGTCGAGTTGCGTGTCGGTCATAGGGCGGTCTCCGGTATATTCCTTAGTGTTTTCGGCCTATTGCACAGCGCTGCACTTTTCTTTGCGTCTCGTGTCGATTGCTGTTGACACGCGCTAAGCGTGTATCGTATCCTCTCTCTATCGACGGTCGCTCCTGATTGTCGACGCCGGCCCGCGAGGGCAGAGAGCAGGATGACATGAGCAGCATGGGACGCCACGGAAACACCGGAATCGACATGGTTAACTCTGGCGCGTGGGTCAAAGTCGCCCGGAAGTATTACCGCCACATCAGCGGGATTGAAGTCGCCTACGACTGCAACGGCTACGTGTGGACGGTGAGCGACGGCAGCCGCTGGTCGTCGCTGTGGGTCGCTCGGCACAATGTCGAGAAGATGGCGGGCACGCTTCCACAAACGGCGCAGTAGTCGAGTCTCCGCTCTGCCCAGGCGCGGTCCTGGGCAGCGACGGACACTCGGCTTTCAGGAGATAGACCATGACCAGACGTCCCTCGGTGTATGCCGCGCCCGTGTACTCCCTCAATGGCCCGACGGCGGAGTACGAGGTGGTGACGGAACTGTCCGTGCTCGACGCGGGCGATAACGTCCTCTGGACTGGCACGCCGGGCCGCCAGCCTTCGTACCGGATCCCAGTCGCCCTGATCGCCACACAGCGCGGCCCGCGCATCGACCCGGAAGCCGCCGACGTCCTGATCGACTAGATGCCGACCCTGCACCTCACCGGCCTCACCCCTGATCTCGTCTCCCGTGTCCGCGCCTACGCGCGAGCGCGGGAGCTGTCCACTACAGCCGGCGCCGCCCAACTGCTCGCTGTGGGCCTCCAGTCGGTCGCAGCGCGCACCGCAGGCGCCACGGCCCTGAACGCTAGCCGCACACCCCAGGAGCGCTCTGAGGCGGCCAGGAAGGCGGTCCTGGCCCGCTATGCTGGACGCACCGCGCCCGTCTGATGCATATAGGCGCGGCTGAAATGTCATGGCGTCGGCGTGGCCTTTGGTGTGTAGCCCTTGATGCAGCCGTCATCGGGAGTGACGTGCGAATCTACCGCGATGGACTGGCTATTGCGGCACAGGCCGCGAGAGGATGGCCCGAGCTTCTCGAAGTGCGCGCACGTCCCGCAGGTGCCGGTCGTCGTCGGCGTGTGAACAGTCGGCGCGCACACGGCGCACGTCTCCGACTCGGGGTGGATAGTCAGGAGGCCGTCCGCGTCTTCACAGCCGACCGTGGGCGGCGCCACGCTGTCAAGCCGGCGCAGCAGTTGCGTGAGGCATTCACGCCAGTTCACGGGGTCGCCAGTGGCTACGAGTTCCGCGAGGTACGCTCGCGTGTACTCCATGCCGTAGCGCGCATCAGACGGCGCGGGCGTCCTCCAGTCGAGCAGGGCCTCAAGGGACTCGATGAGGGCAGTCTCATTCGTCAACGAGTTGTCGGCCATGAACGCCAGATCGGCCCGCTGATAGCGGGTCACGATGGCGATGAGCGCGGTGGTGTGGGCGGGCGTCACGGGGTTTCCTCTGGGGTCCAGCCGAGCAAGGAGTCGAGGGCCGCGTCCACGCGGTCACACGCCACCCCGAACGCCTCCAAATCCTCGCCCCCGCCATTGTCGCCCAGGTCGGACAGGACATCCGCCGAGTCGCGCCATGCCGCGTGCAGCGCCACGAGCGAGGGCGGGGCTACGGTCAGAGCCGCATTACCCAACAACCGCGACAGCGCCCGGCGCGTGGTTGGCGTCATCGACCACAGGTCCGGGCGAGGGCCGACCTGTTGGCCGCCAGGGGGCTGCGGCGTGCTCCGCTCCACTTCGGCGCGGATCGCGTCGAGCGTGGCCTGTGCCGCTTCGGCTGCGCGGCGGTTCGGCCGGCAGTCCGCGTGGTACGCCGCGTCGTCGCGGAGCGTGGCGACGTGCCGCGTCAGCGCCCGCACACAACAGGCACGGCACCAGACCGCAAGATCGGGGCCTCCGCATATCCATCCTACTGTCGTGGTATGGCTGCTGAGGTCAGACTCGGCGAGCCTGGCAATGAACGCGTCGAGGGTGGGGTCAGCCACGGGGCACCTCCCGGCGCCAGATGGCGCGATAGACCGCGAGCACGCGGGCGCCTAACTTGCCGTTCCAGTCTTCGAGCGCCGCTGGATGTGACAGCTGTTGAAGCAGAGGCGCGTCGTTACCGTGGGCGAACTTGATCACGTCCCACGGTTCAATCGTCGGCATCTCGGCCGACGGGGCCTCGGCGGTCAGTGCCGTGATCACGGCGTGCAGGTGCCTGCCCATTCGCGCGTGGATCGCTAAAAGCGTGCTATTCCCGCTGTCGGCCATCAGCCGCCCCATCTCGTCGTGCTCGTCGTGGATGCGGGCCACCAGCGCGATCATCTCGTCTCGGGTCATTTCGCCTCCCCCGCGTCAATGAACGCCTTTACGCGCTGGCGGAAATCCTTCTTATTCTGGTCGAAGAAGTCGAGATCGAGCCACTCCACCAGGAGGGCACGCGCCGTGTCTACAGGGGGCTTAGCTTTCAGCGCAGAGATCGTGACGTCGATGTGCCTGCTGACGCCATCTAGATACTCGCGTGACATGCAGAGCGTTGACAGCATCTGGGCTCGGGTCATCTCAGCCATGAATCATCTTTCACAGGGAAGATCGTCTCGTGGAGTGACCCGGCAATATCAATGTCGTCTGGGAACCAGTGCCTCCCTTGCGACTGGTTGAATGCCTGATCATCCGGCGCCGGATTCGGGATCACTCGGAACCCTGGCAGCTCCGACCCGCCGTCGAGCATACCCAGGATTGAGAACGCCAGCCCCTTGAGGCGTGCGCGTCGAGTCTCGTGTTCGGACACAGTACTGCCGTCTTCGCTCCCCCAGTAGGCGACCAGGCCGCGGATATGTGCCAGCACCATCTCGCGCACTTCGTCTTCGGTGTAGACGCGTGGCGTGTCAGCCATGAACATCATAGACCATCTCCTGCTTCAGCGCGGACGCCACCGCCGCGAGCGTCTCGCACCACTGCTGTTCCTCCGCGGTCATGCGCCGCGACCACGTCGTAGAGTTGGGGATCAACACAGGCATCGTCACCTCCTGGCGTTGGGGGTGTGCCTGGCGTCCTCACCGCCGCGGTGGAGGCGGTGAGGTAGGCATAGCCCCGCGCGGCACGGGTGTCGGTCAGAAGCGCCGCGAGGGCGACGCGCGCGGCGTCGTGAGGGAGGGGGTCAGCGGGCATCGTCGTCTCCTGTCTCATGTGGAGCGTCGAGCGCGACGAGCACTTTGGCACCGCAGCCGAGGCAGTGATCCACGTGACTCTCAAACGGTACGTCATCTGTGAACGCCAACGTCCGTCCGCACGCCGAGTGCCACAAGTTGCCATCGCCCCACTGGTCCACTTCGAGTCTCCAGACGCAGTGCGCCGCCTCGCGTTCCAGCGCCGCCGCGCCCGCGAGCAGCGCCTGGGCCTCGGCCGCAAGCCGTGCTTTCAGTACTGGAATAGCTGGCTTCGTCACCGTGGAAATGCTTCCCAACATGCGCGCATGTGCGTCCGCCAGCGCGCGCAGCCGTGTGATGTGATCAGTCATCGTGTCCCCTCCCCAAACACCCGCGCGAGCAAATCGCGCAGCGTCCCATCGGTCACGCCGGTAGGTGTCGTCTGCAACACGCGGTAGCCGGCCAATTGGAGCAGGTTGAACTTTTCCATGTCGTCGAGTTGCGCCTTTCCGCCACTGTGCCCGCCGCGCCGGCCCCAGATGCCGCCCTGCACTTCCACGACCAGGAGTGCGAGCGGCCACACGAGATCGCACGAGAAGCGCCGGCCTGGAATGAGACGTTGTTCTGCGAGCGGCTCGAGCCACCCGGACTGCCGGCAGATCGCGGCGACGATGGGCCAGTAACGGTTCGCACTCATCCCACGCTCCGTATCGTGGACGCGAACGGGCGGAGGCGTGACGTTGACGCCGCCGTGAGCATCCCCGTGCGCCCGAGCGTCGGCTGTGTCGCGTCCACCTGCGCGCCGATCGCCCGCGCCTCCGCGAGTGTCCGCACGGTGCCGAACAAGCGCCCATCGCCGTCGAGGGTGAGCCGATAACCCCCGCGTCGACCAGGCCGTTCCGCCCACACCCAGGACGAGACGCGATACCCTCGGCGCACAGTCAGGCCGAGATTAGCCGGGAGCCGCACATGGAAGAATTCGAGTCTCATACCACCTCCCACGATTCGCGCAGGCGCACGGGGAAGAAGCGCCACTCGCGGCAGATGTCCCCAAGTGGACGTGCGCGATACTCGTGATGCTTCGTCGCGCAGAACGCCAGTGCCTTCACCTTCGTGCGAAACAGTAGGGGCCGCTGGGGCGCGTCTGGGTGCAGTGACCTGCGGTGGTCCCATGATTCGCCGATAAGCACCGATTGCACCCGTAGTGGGTTGCTTGATGCGAGTGCCACGCCCCACGCACTGGCTGGCAGCCACAGATGCACCACATTCATCGCGGCACCCCTTTGGCGCGCGTGGCTCTCACGGCGCGTCGATACGCCTTCAGCGCGGAGGCGTGGCGGGCCTTCCAGTGCTCGATAAAGGCCGCCGCACGATCCGACTCCGCGCGCTCCCCTCGGAACTGGTGCGCCATCATCGCGATGCTATTCAGAATCGCGCTGTTAAGCGCCTGGTCGATCTGTTCCTTCGCGCGCGCTTCCGCTGTGAGTTTCATGGCTTGGCCCGCTCGGCCGGGTGGCGGAGCATCACGCACGCCCCCGCAGTCACGCACAGGTCCGGCCTGGTCACCAGCCGGCCACAGGGACATGGCTGGGGATTGGCGCGGCGCTCGTCGTAAGTCTGTGGCTCGCTCATCCGAACAGCTCCCCCCCCCGCGCCGATGGCCACGGTGTCTCGGCGTCTTATTATTCACAACAAACCACGGTAAGCGTCTCCTGTCTTCGCTCGTCGCAGCCATTCCTTGCGTGCTTCTACACGCTCCATGTGTCTTCGCTCACTCTCTCGTGTGGCCAGTGTCACGTCCACCACCCGCACTCTCGTCTCTGGCGTAGATGTTGTCTCCGTCGCCTCCGTAACTGCCTCGGCGGTGTCCCCTTCCCTGAATGTGATGTGGGCCGCATAGAACCAGAAAGGCGTCGTGACCGAATAGCGCACCAACCAACGCGCCATCACAATCCTCTGAGTAGACCACGCGCGGCCACGTCATCTAGGTCCGCGCGAATCACAGCGAGCAGATCCCCCTGCATACCAGATACCTCAGATGTATCGGATACCCATCGTGACGGCGACTGCTGGCCCTCGATGCGTGTTCGCATCACAACCGCCCGCGCCTCTTTTGTGGCCGGCTGGTAGGTGCCACGCCACGCCGAGTCAATGCCGATGTTGCGGGCGATGTTCGTGCTGTCGGCAGAGGCTAGAGGCACCCTAGTAGTCACGCGGGCATCGAGCATCCGTAAGCCGTGAAGCCGCACACCTGGGCGCCCGTCATGATTAGATACGGCACTAATCGCTGCACACATCCGCGCCCACCACATTGACGTGCCGATCGCAGCGTAGTCCCCGGACGACCCGAGACACACCCGAGGCCACATGTCGGCCAAACGGCGTAGCCGATCGAGCGACTCGTGGAGATGCCACACGGGCGCCCCAATCCGCGGGAACGGCCACGCATCCACGAGCGCATCATTACTGTCTTCGCCACCGTCGATCACGTCAGGGATAACAGCGAAGTCGAGTGATGGTGTCACGGCCGACTCGACCCAATTGTAATACGGCGTCCAGTCTAGGATCGGACGGCCAGCGCGCCACGCGGAGAATGCGCCATTATCGATCGCGAAAGACTGGCACACAGACTGCGCGGTCACTAATTGACCTGGATGCGCGAAAGACACGAACGCATGGCCACCCCCCACCGCGGCCACAGCAGCAGTCTCTGGCGTAATAGGAAGTCCATGATAATGCGTCATGACGGCTGAGGATTGGCGCGGCGCTCATCGTAGGTCTGTGTTTCGCTCATTCGCTCATCTCCAACGGGAGCACGCGCTGGCTGAGACGCTTCGCCGCGATTTCGCAGTAACGCTCTTCGATCTCGATGCCAATAGCGCGGCATCCTTGCATTTTCGCGGCGCATAGCGTGGTCCCACTACCCAAGAATGGATCAAGCACAGATCCGCCACCGCTTTCTCGGATGATCTTAGCGACTAAATCTAGCGGTTTTTCTGCCGGATGACCGTTAGGTTTCACACTTGACCACTTAGAGCGCCAAATATCTGGAAGTCCTCGATTTTTAATAGCGAAACCTCCGTGAACAAAAAGCGCCGCTAACTCGTAAGATGGGCGAAGCCCACGTGGACCACCGGGACCGATCCATTCCTTGTCCCATACCATCAATGACTCGATGGGCCACGACACGCTATAAGCAGCGCGCGCCAGCACTGGGAAGCTACGCCACGAATTGAACACCCAAGCGGCCCCCTGCTCGTTCACGGTGAGCCTCTTAGCCTCCGACATCCACGACTCATACCAGATGGAGCTATTCATCATGTCACCCCACCCGCCAGCCTTCCCTTCTTGTGCGGTCGAAGCGATTCCGAACACGTACGGAGGGTCGGTGACGACGAGACGAACAGAAGCGAGCGTAGGTAATACCTCACGGCAATCCCCGTGGTAAATCGTGATGCCGTCCTCGTCATAATACGGAGTCATCCGAACAGCTCCCCCTGCGCCGAGGGCTTCCACGCCGGTGGCGGCGCGTCGCCGGCCCAACTGATCACCCCGCTCCGGGTGCACGCCTCGCACTTCCACACGAAGTTGTGCGGCGAGAACAGCCGATACACCGCAACCATCTGCCCACACTCGCAGCGCATCCGGTCGGACTGCGTCGCGTCGGTCGCGCTCATGCCCACCCCCAGCGCGTGCGGCTCGTGCTCGGCCCGGCGCCGAACCGCTGCACCACGCGGTCGACCGCGATGATCTTGTCGCCCCACTCCGAACGCCTGGCATTGATCGAGGACAGGGCGACCCCCAGTGCTTCAGCCGCCGCGTGGTCCGTCACGCATCCGCCCTCGAGTAGGAGATCCCGATACCGCTCGCGCAGCGTCGGCCCCAGCACCACCCCACGGTGACGGCCAGAGGCGCGCGACACGTCACGGTCGAAGTTCAGCACGTCCTGCGTCATGCCACCCGCTCCCGCCGCTGTTTCTTGTAGCCGGCCTGATAGCAGCGACGGCCATACCGCCGGATCATTCTCGTTCCCCGAGGATGCGCGCGGTGATGTCTCGGCCGGCAATCAGTTCCAGCCCGCGCGCCTTCGGCTTCGGCATGACCAGCGACCGCACCGTGGGCGCCTCAAGCACGTCTGGCGGGCTGTCCAGCCGCTCGAACGCCGCGCACGGCTCACACCAGCCAATCACAGGCTGCGAGTCGCTCCGGCGCCAGCGGTGCCCCACCAGCATCTCCCGAGAGCACCGGTGGCACCGGTCCTTGCAGTGGACCATCTCCCAGCTCATGCGCGGTCCCGCTGCGCGAACGCCTTGAACTGTTCGAACGTGATGTTCGCACCATCGTCGCCGTGCTGTTTCTGCCAGACTTCGAACTGCGGATAGAGCGGGTCGCGCTGGATCGTGGGATTCTCGTCCATCCACCGCTCGCCCCGGAGGTAGCTCGCAGGCAGCGGCACGAACCCGCGGCGCCAACTGTCGGATTGCGTTTGCCACGCCAGCGCGGCGAGAATCGCGTCCACATGGCGCTCGCCCTGCACTTGGCCCCACGCCTTCAACGCGTCCTTCTTCGCCTCACGTCGGGGGTAGGTCGCCCAGACTTGTTCGAAGCCAGTCATCCGCAGATCTTTTCATTCCGGCACAGGCCTGTGGAGATGCGACGGAGATCGCTTGAGATTTGAATGAGATGAACCCCAACGCCGTCCTGTGCAGACACGGGCGAGACCATGGCGGCGGCGTTAGCGAGTAGCCCGAACGCGATAGCGGCGAGCAACATCTTCGTTGTACGGTCGATCATTTACGTCCTCCATTCCTACTCAAGTTCGTAGATTTCAGATTGCGGATTTAGGGCAAGATCGCTTCGCTAGATACACCCATCCCGGTTTCCCCTCTCTCCCTCGCCTCCCTCCCTCCCTCAAGGGCAGTTAGTAGGAAGGAGTCCTTCCGTTCACTGCATCAGTCGCCTCTCGGCGCTGCCCTCTCGGTCGGTCAGTCGTCTCGGTCGATCAGTCGGTCGTTCACGAGCCCCTACACCACTGCTCGCGAGGAAGCGTCCCCGCCCAACCCAGTCCGCGAACACCGGACTCCCGCAATGTAGCAACCCGGCAGGGCGTTCAGACGGCTTGTCCGTCGTTCACCCTGCGGCCTTACCTGACAGCCCTTAGTTCGGCTTCTTCACCGCCCAGAACGGCTCCGGAGATGCCGGAGGTGTCACACGAAACGTCGTCTCTGCCGTCCGCCAATCGGTCTGGTCCCAATTACCCTTGCCGTGGTTACATACCTCACAGAGCACCTGGAGGTTTGAGCGCTCCAATGCCAACGCAGGGAAAAGACGACGGGGCTTGATGTGGTCCACGTGAATACGCACGCCGTCAACTGGCGTGGCGCCACAGCATTGGCATCGCGCGCCATACATCGTGAGCACTTCCATTCGAAGTGACCGCCACGCGTAGCTAGAGAGGAACTCGTCAGAGTTGACGTCAGTCGCGCGGCTCGCCTTGGCGGCACCACGGTTGTAGGGCGTGAAACGCGCACACTTCGGTCGCTTCAACGGCTTTGGCGCATCAACAGGAAGCCCAACGATGCGAACCAGGAAGCCGTACCCAGACGCCTTCTTGCCGTCCCAGACCTCATTGAAATGCTGAGCCGCTCGCTCACACAGCGTCGGTAAACTGCCAGACCCAAGCACGCGGCGCGCTAGACGCTGAACCCGCGCCTTTGCGTTACCCTTCAACTTCGGCGCAATGAGTGGAAGTGGTCCCGCGGGGTCGGTATCGGTCATGTCACACGCCCCACGGCAGGTGATGTCCACGAGAAAAGGTTCGGCTGGCGCTGGTGGCGTGGAGTCCACCGTTCGGGTTGCAACGCCCTAGCCAGCCGAAGTGTTGTGAGCGGCACTGTAGCACAGGCCGCACACGTCCTGTCAAGCGCCGACTCTCGCCGCGACGGTGTCCACGAGCGCCGCCTGCTGAAACAGATGCACGAGCCGCCGCTGCTTGCGACGGTCCAGCGGCGCCCGGCCCACGTTCGTGAGCTTCGCGCGCCAGCACTGAAACAGCGTGTTCATCTCGTCGCCGTCAATTTTCAGCAGCGCCGCGACTTCGGCCAGCGTGTGCGGCTTTTCCCACGCCACCCAAGCGCGCTGCAGGAGCTCGCGCTTCCGTTCGCCCCCAGCGACGGCATCGCTGAGCGTGCCCTGCCGCGGCGGCACGTCCTCGTGGTGGAGATAGCGACTCGTGTTGCGCGTGCCGTCCCAAAGTGTCACGTAGGTCATCGCGTCTCCTGAAAGGTGCCCGAATCCACCACGAGCTCGGGCGGGCCGCTCTACTCCCATCGCCCGCGGAATTGCGGGGTCTGTTCTGGTGGTCACTCGGCAGCAGGGCGTCACTCAGTGACAACCGCCGAGCGATGTGCGCCGATGGTCTTCTCGACCACTGGCGTGAAGGTGACGGGCCCATCCCCCATCTTCTCGGGGTCGTAGACCATACGCTCGCGCTGCGCGTGGATGACGTCGTGGTGGCACCGGCTACACAAGGTGACGTAGTGCTTACGCTCGCACCCGACAGACGGTTGCCCCCCCATGCCGGAATTCACCAGGTGCGCCGCTTCCAAGTGGCGCATCCCCTGCAGCATCGCTCCATCGCAGCGTCGGCAGGTGTAGAAGTCGCGCAGCCTAGCCGCGGCCTTCGCACGGCGTTCACGCCGCTTCGCGCTGGCGGCGCGTTGCTTCTGCGTGTGCGCGGCGGTCAACTTCGGGAAGAGCCTCACGCGGCTTTCCTCGCGGCGCGTGCCGCCTGCTTCTCGGCGGCGGCTTTCGCGCGTTGCCACTCGTCTGGCGCCACGAGCACCACGCCGTCCTGCTCCGCCGCAAGCTCCAAGATGCGCTCGATCAACAAGCAGAACTGGCCGACGCTCAGGGTGGCGGTGTGCGGCTCCGCGGGGAAGAGCAGCACTTCCCCGCTCACGGGATGCACGACTTCGAGATAGCCGAACACATCACCGAGCACGTAGAGCTTGAGTGCGCCGAGCGTCCATCCAGGCTTAGCCGGGAGCCAACTCTGAAAGAGCACATGCGCCGCGCGATTCTGACGGGCGCTTCTCTGTTGCCGATACTCGAAGAACTGCGCCGCAATCTCGGCGCCGGCTTTCTTGAACAGCCCGCGCAAGTAGGCATGCGCCTGGGCCGCGTGAACAAACGCCACTGTGCCATCGGCTGTCAGCCGCATCGAAAACTCGGGGATGTCACTGGCCGCCACGGATGTCCTCGGCCTTCTTTGTCGCCCGCGCCGCCGCGTCTAGGGCCTGTGCTCTGAAGCTTCGGATCGCGAGTTCGTGATTGCCGAAGTGGTCCACCACGCACACCCGCATCATCTCCACTGCATCGCGCCACGTGCGCGCCTCGAGGTTGTGTTCGCGGGCCTCTACGATCGGGTCGGCCGCGACGCGTCTGCTGAAGCGTGGTAGTGGCGCTATCACCATCACGCCACCGCCTGGTGCGCGATGCCGTCCTGGATAAAGATCGACACGCCGTCTGGCGTCTCCGCCACGCGCTCGAGCCACACCTGCGCTCCCGCCTGCTCGGCCAGATCAGTGAGCAGCGCCAGGCTCTTCGCGTCGAGGGCGTTGCCGTGCTTGATCAGCAACACCTTCAGCTCGGGATTGGTGGCCAGCCCCATGGCCACCGCCACGCGCAACTGCTGGGCGTAGGAGGCTTGCTCGAAGGGGAGACCGTCAAAGGTCAGCCCGTCATCGGAAAACGCCAGGCCGGGCACCGGGAAGGCGGCAGCTTCGAGCGTCGTCTGCTTCTGCGCGTCGATCGCCGCAATGGCCCGCTTGGCTATGTCGACGGCGGCCTGTGCCTCGTCGCGCGACTCGAGCACCGCGGCAAAGCGCACGTTTGCCGAAACCTGCGCGTTCGTCTCGCCCGCGGCCACCAGCGCCGCGCGCAGCGTGACGGTATCTGGCACGGCGGCACTGGTCGCCGCGGCGGCATCGCGCAGCCCTTTCCCCTCGGCCACCGCCTCCGCGCGCCGCGTGGTCATGCCGAGGATCTCGGCCTGGAGCTCCCGGATCTCGATCTCTGCCTGCGCGATCGAGTGGTCGGTGTGTGTGATCTGCTGCCGCGCCAAGTCGAGAGCGCGCTGTGCCGTGTCGGCCACCCCCTGCAACCGCTCAGCCTCGGCCATCTGCGCGACGAGCTGCGCGACGTCCACCGGCTGGCTAGGCGCGCCAGGGTAGCGATCCCCGCCAGCCACGTCGCGGTCGGCCATCTTCAGCACCGCCGCGGCCGTGCTCGCCTGCGCCATCGCCTCCCGGCGCGCCTGGTCAAGCGTCGTGAAGTCCAGCCCCACGAACTTCCGCACGTACTCCCGCTGCGCCGCGGGTGCGAGGTCAAGAAACGCCAGCGGGTCGAAGGTGAGGTCGCTCACCAGCTTGTCGAGCAGCGCCTGCGGTGACTTGTAGGTGGATCCGTCAGGGCTGGTGACTTCGAGGCTGCTGTGAATCTCGTAGTCTTTCGCCACGTCGCCGCGCCAGAAGCGGCGCGTGATCTTGTAGCTGCCCAGGTCCACGGTGACGTGGCCGCGGTCCTTGCCGCGCTTCAGTGGCTCGGGCGGGCACAGCTTCTTCCCGCCGAGGGCCATCGCGATCGACGTGAGCAGCGACGTCTTGCCGTGGCCGTTGCGTCCTGACACCGTGACGATGGGCTGGTCGTCGCCCACCGTCACGTAGGCCGCTGAGAGGCGCAGGATGTTGGCCGCTTCGAGGCTGAGAATCTTCATGGCCGGGCCTCAGAAAGGAATATCGTCGAAGGTGATGTCGGCGCGTCCGCGCGCGGCCGTCGGCATCGGCGTATTGTCGGCCTCGGGTTCCGTCTCATTGATCCCGTCGTCGCCGCTGTAGCCGGGGTCGCCGTCCTGGTCGCCGGCCGAGCCATCGGTTGCGCCGGCTTCATGCGCCGACGACCCGTTCGCCTGCGCGGCGTGCGGCTTGTTGAAGTAGCCGTCGAGATACGCCTGGAGCACCTGGTCGAGCGCGAACGCCTGCGCGTCCGTCTCTGGTGAGATCATCGCCACCGCGAACGTCGGCGACTTGAATTCGATGCTGCCCTTCTTCCCGGCCACGACCCCCGAGAACTTGATCGCGCCGGCGTAGAGGTCGGCGCGGTGGTCTTGCTCGAAGTCCATCCAACCACCGAGGGACGCGCCCTTGAAGCGAATCGCGCCGAGGGCGAGTGTCCCGTCGTCGCCTTTGAAGGCGATGTAGGCGTTGACGATGAACTGCCCGCCGACGGACTTCGCCGTCACGCGTGCCTTGATGTCAGCGTAGAGCCCCTCGGCGATGATCCCGCCCTTGAAGGACTTCACGAGCAGCGTGTCGGTGCGCGTGTCGCGGATTTCGTTCGACCAGATCCCCGATTTGCTCGCGTCGTTGTAGCCGCCGATGCCTTGGAGGCGGTCCAACAAAATGAACGTGAAGCCGGGCGGCACGATGACATTTTTCTCTGTGGCTTTGTCGTAGTAGCGGAGATGCCCGTTGGCACCGTCCCACTCGAATCGGCGCGTGGCGGGGTTCGTGTTGTTGTGTTCCTGCGGTCGGCTGCGGCTCATGCGATCTCCCTGTCCCGAATCTGGTCCAACTTGTCGCGAAAGAATTTGGCAAGCGCCTCGCCGGCCTGCGCTGTGGTGAGGTCGATTTCGTCCTGGTGGCACGGGCCACAGGACTCTTTGCGGAGGTGATGCTCGAAGCACCACTCGATGTCTTCCGGGTGCTCCCCTTCGCGTGGGTCGCGGTGGCTCATTCCATCACCGACATACACGCGCGCATGAGCAGTTCGAGGGCGTCATCTGAGCCTGGGTCGATGCCCGTCCTCGCCACGTGGTCGAGCGCGTGGAACAACACCATCAGCACGGCTGCGCGCTTCATGGGCTTCACCGCGTGCCGTGCCGCGAGCAGGATCGAGATGGCTTTCAGCGTGTCGTGGTCGATCTCCCGGCTCAAGTGCGTGATGGCGCGAGAAATGACCGTGTGCGCGATCTTGTAGTCGTCGCTCATCGGTAGCTCCATAGGCTTGGCGCGTCGAAGGCCATCAGCGCCAGCGCGGCCACCGCGACCAGCAGCAGCAGCTCGACCTGCCACGGCACGAGGTCGAGCGCCATTGGCTCGTCGTCGTCTCCCCAGAGCCTCATCGCGTCACCGCCCACGCGAGATAGCAGCCAGCGAGCAGCAGGGCGTTCACGGCGGCGATCACCACCAGGGACACCAGCATCCGTCCGCCGCCGTCGTCGTTGTCGTGGTCGTGGTCGATCATGATGTCGGCTCCTTGACTGCACGAGTGGGCTTCTTCTTCAGCGCGTTGACGCGGGACGCGGCTTGCTTCGCTGGGGATGTGGACTGCCCACCCTTGCGCCCGATCTCCGCGAGATACCGGCGCATCGCGCGGGTCGGCTTCGCCGTCATGGACATGCGGCGCCATGCCAGAACATCGTGACCGTTACGGTGCCATCCTCAACCCAGCGCACGGTGAACGCGCACCCCACCTCCCGCGCCGCTTTCGCGATCTGGTTGTAGTCCACGAAGCGTGCATGGTCGGCGTTGAAGGTGAGCACGCGATACGTTGATGTCGTCATGCCGTGAATAGTAAGCGGCTTCGTTCTGGCGTGTCAAGCGGTAATCACCGCCACCGCGTCGATTGTCGGCAGAGACGCGCACGAACGATCACGATGTCACTTGGACGCACTCTATGGACACCGCGCGACGGCGCTAGCGGGCGAGCGTCGTCTCGATCAAGAGACTCAGCCGGCGCTTCGGCTCCCCAGGAAACGCCTTCTGCAGCGCGGCGTAAACGAGATGCCGCTTGTAGTCCCCCGACGTGCCAAGCGGGCTCTGGTCGGCCCGGTGGATCAAGAGCGCGGCGTGATCGCGCACGGCGTCAGAGACGCCCGGATCACACCATGCGGCGAGGCGACGAAGAAGTGCGGCAATCCAGCGCATAGTCAACTCCGATATTGAAGGAAGCGCGCGAGCAGCGTCGTCACGTCCCGCGGGGCCGTATAGCTGTAATGCACCGTGAGCCGGTCTCGGATTGACGTGTTGACATCCGGCGCGACGCCGCGGAGCCAGATGGCGAATTGCGTCGTCAGGTCGCCGAGACCGAGCGACTCCATCAGGCTCGCGCTCGAGCCCCAGATACCAGCCGTCCATGTGTTGTCGGCCCAGCAGTTCGTCACCCAGGAGTTCATACCGGCCCCCACGGATTGCCCACGGTGCCCACGCCGATGAGCGCCACATCGTTGATTTTTTCCACATTCGCGGCGATGGGCGTGGACGTGGCTGCGCTCAAGACCGCAGTCGCGATCTCCGTCACCGCGTCTGCGGACAATTCAGACGCGCCGATTGCGTCCAAGGCGATCGCTGAGGCATCGATAGCCCCCGCGGCGAAGGCGGTCACCCCGATACCGCCAACCCCGATAGCGTACCCGGCTTTGTCGCTGTTCGTGGTGAGTGTGCCGACCGTCGTGATCGTGCCTGCCGTGATGTTCGTTGGTGTGGCGAGTGCGGTCGTCAAGTTCGTGGCCGCGGTCAAGACGCGCACCGCCGTGGACCACACGGCGTCCAGGGCGTTGGCCGCGAAGCTGGCCGCGGCAATCACGCCAGTCGCGACGGCGCCCATAGACGCGTCGATGCGCCCCGACACGAGTGCCGCGGGGAGGCGCGTCTGCACGTTGTCAGTATCCGCCTGCACGGCGGCGATGTCGGCCGAGAGGCTCGCGCCCACCGGCGCGCCAAGGCGCGTGAACGCGTCCCCGGCGACCGTGAAGACTTGCACCGTGGCTGGGATGGCCCCACTGCCCGTGAAGGTAAAGGCGAGCAACTCGCCGTTCGTCTCCGCCTGCGCTGGGGCGTAGCTGTGATAGCCCAGCCCCTCATGCACGCAGGCCCCGGAGCCCACGCTGCCTGTCGCCTGCACACCCGCGTCCACCGTGACGCTGATCGTCACGGCCCCGGTGAACGCGGACCCATCGGTCGCGCTGATCATCTGCCCGCCGATGCGTTGACTTGCGGTGTTTTTAATCACCCCGTCTACCTCGCTGCAAGAGCGTGTTCACCCGTGCGGCCCAGGCGACAAGGAACGCCACGAGGCGTGACGGTCCTTGTCCGGGGTAACTCTGTCCAGGGTAGTAGGCACCGAGCATGGGTTTACCGCTTTGTCAAATTGAAATGCAGGTCGCGTCCTGCGTTGATGCTGTGCGCCAGCATGTATTGCTTGCGCTCATCGGCGTAGGCCAGGATCTTCTCGTCGAAGCTCTCGCCCACGACGTATTCAAAGTCACAGACATAGCCCGTATGCGGGGCGTTGCCGGCGCGCCAGTTCTTGTCCCAATACAACGCCGCCCATCCGCTAAAGGGCGGCCACTGGTGCGTGGGGTCGCCGTACGCACACGCATTGCTCCACTCGGGGACGATGATGGTCGCCTTGCCCCCCAGGGTCAGCACGCGATACAGCTCATTCATCGCATGCACGCGCTCGGGGTTGGTTAAGTGCTCGAAGAAGTGGGAACTGAACACTTCCCCCACGCTCCCATCGGCCCAGGGCCAGGGCTGGCGGAGGTCCACGACCTGATCCACCCCCACGAAGTCGATGCTATCCACGCCGAGAAACCCCGGGCGTTTGTTCGGGCCGCACCCGAGGTCGAGTTTCAAGGGCTCGGCCGGGACCTGTGCTTTACTTTTCTTCGCCATGTGATGCGGCCTCCCCAGCCGCTACCAAGTAATATCGTGCTGTGCGTCGTAATGTCCCACCAGCACGTCGCAGTCAATCGCGCAGCGGAGGCCATGCTTGCGGGCGTCGCCCCAGAAATACAAGTCCTGCGTGCCGACGCCCTCCCGGCCCGCGATGGTCTTGAACCACGGCCTCCGCAGCCGGGCGTCCTTGAACATCGAGAGGCGCCAGAGGTTGAACCCCATGCCGGTACCGCAGCACTCCACGAGCTGTCCGGGCA
>Ga0163155_10003092_pt1 | contig 18104 bp, 11 predicted proteins | sample OliLakLV19SP4G1_FD_148611 | JGI IMG/M metagenome (GOLD analysis project Ga0163155, IMG submission 148611) | Freshwater microbial mat bacterial communities from Lake Vanda, McMurdo Dry Valleys, Antarctica - Oligotrophic Lake LV.19.SP4.G1 | ecosystem: Environmental > Aquatic > Freshwater > Lake >... | reverse complement strand
CGATTGGTGACCTCCGCAGTCGCCGGCGTCCCTCCGCGAATTATGGGAATGGGGCCAGTTCCCGCCACGCAGAAGGCGTTGGCGCGAGCTGGAATCACTCTGAAAGATCTCGCTGTAATTGAATTGAATGAGGCATTCGCCGCGCAAAGCTTAGGCTGTCTTCGGGAGCTGGGGCTAGAGGATGACGACAGACGGGTGAATCGAAATGGTGGTGCGATCGCCCTCGGACATCCCTTGGGGATGTCGGGTGCTCGGCTATTGTTAACTGCCACACATGAGCTAGCTGAAACTAAAGAACGCTACGCTCTCTGTACAATGTGTGTCGGAGTTGGGCAGGGCATGGCAACGATTCTCGAGAGAGTTTAGAGGAGTAAACGACGTGGCTAATGTTTTTGCCTTCGACGGATTCATTCCGGTAATTCATGAAAGTGCCTTCATTCATGAAAATGCCACGGTGACAGGAAATGTCATCATCGGGAGGGATGTATATGTCGGTCCGGGCGCGGCTATCCGGGGTGATTGGGGCGGAATAGTCATAGAAGATGGTTGCAATATTCAAGAGAACTGTACCGTTCATATGTTCCCCGGGATTACTGTTTATTTGCGCGAGGGAGCGCATATCGGCCACGGTGCGATAATTCATGGCGCGTCGATCGGGCGCAATTCGCTGGTAGGTATGAACGCCGTGGTGATGGATAATGTCGAGCTTGGCGAGGAGTGTATTGTTGGTGCATTGGCCTTTGTCGCGGCCGACACTAAGATTCCGCGACGTAAAGTGGTAGTAGGAAATCCCGCGAAGATCGTCAAAGACGTCAGCGATGAGATGATCGCCTGGAAGACTCAGGGGACCGAACTCTACCAATCTCTGCCGGCAGAAAATCGCCGTACTCTTAAAGCATGCCATCCTTTGCGCGAGATTCCCACTAATCGTCCCCAGCAGGTTAGTAAATATCAGACTTGGAATGAAACTCGGGACGATACTAAATTGAGAAAAAACGAGAAAGATAACGAGAAAGATAACGAGGAAGCCTAGCATGCTGACGTTAAAGAGCTACGCCGAGGGCGAGTGGTTTGAGGGACGAGGAAAGCGCGCGGAGATTCTTCACGCAGTGACTGGCGATAAGTTCGCTGAAGCTAGTAGCGAGGGGTTAGACTTTGGCGGCATGCTAAGTTACGGGCGCCGCACGGGTGGAGCCAAGCTCCGATCGATGACCTTTCACGACCGAGCGATCATGTTAAAGGAGCTCGCCAAGTATTTGATGGAACGCAAAGAAGAGTTTTATAAACTCTCTGTGGCGACTGGGGCTACTCGCAATGATTCGTGGATCGATATCGAAGGCGGAATCGGCACCTTTTTTGTTTACTCGGGCAAGGGGCGGCGCGAGCTTCCTAACGAACCATTCTTTGTCGAAGGTGAGGCAGAGAGTTTATCAAAGAGTGGCTCGTTCATCGGCAGGCATATCTGTGTTCCGCTTGAAGGAACGGCGGTGCATATCAATGCCTTCAATTTTCCCTGCTGGGGAATGTTAGAGAAGTTAGCCCCGACCTTTTTGGCTGGTATGCCAGCAATTATCAAACCAGCTACCAGCACTTCCTATCTTACGGAGGCGATGGTGCGAGCTATGCTCGAGTCAAAACTCCTCCCCGAAGGCGCTCTGCAGCTAATAACTGGAGGGGTCGGCGATATCTTCGAACATCTCACTTGCCAAGATGTGGTGACCTTCACTGGGTCAGCTAAGACCGGCAGAATGTTAAAGGAGCATCCGAAGATCGTCGAGAATGCGGTGCGATTTAACATGGAGGCGGATTCGCTGAACTGTTCAATCTTGGGTTTGGATGTTGAACCAGGCAGTGAAGAGTTTGAGCTTTTTATTAAAGAAGTTGCCCGGGAGATCACGGTTAAGGCTGGGCAAAAGTGTACTGCTATCCGCCGTACTATTGTTCCAGAGGGCAAGGTCGAACCAGTCATCGCCGCACTAAAGAAGCGATTGCAGAAGATCACCCTTGGGGATCCGCAGCGAGAAGAAGTGCGCATGGGGCCCTTGGCTAGTCGCAATCAGGTGGCGGATGTCTCGCGTTCTGCGCAGGCGCTCAATGAAGTGGCAGAGTCGGTATATGGCGACTTGAATAATTTTGATGTCCTCGGTGCTGACAAGCAGAAGGGAGCATTCTTTCCAGCGCTGTTGATGTATTGCGACCAACCCCTGAAGAAGTTAGCAGTGCATGAGATTGAGGCTTTCGGTCCGGTGAGCACGATTATGCCCTACCGTAATACAGAGGAGGCGATTGAACTCGCGCGTTTAGGTAAGGGAAGTTTAGTTGGATCAGTTATCACCGGGGATGATACTTTTGCCCGAAAGATAGTATTAGGAGCCGCCCCTTTTCATGGACGTATTCTGGTGCTGAATCGGGAGAGCGCCAAGGAGTCAACGGGTCACGGTTCGCCGATGCCGCATCTTGTCCACGGCGGACCGGGGCGAGCGGGTGGCGGCGAGGAGATGGGCGGAATTCGGAGTGTCTTGCATTATATGCAGCGGACAGCACTTCAGGGATCGCCCACGACGCTAACGGCGATTTGTAATGTCTGGGCGCGAGGCGCACATCAGATTAAGGATCGCGTGCACCCCTTCCGTAAGTTTTTTGAAGAATTGGAAGTCGGTGAGACTTTGATCACTCACCGTCGCACGATAACCGAGGCTGATGTCGTTAACTTTGCCGCGTTAAGTGGGGATCATTTTTACGCTCACGTGGATGAGATTGGAGCGCGCGAATCAATCTTCGAAAAACGAGTGGCGCACGGCTATTTAGTATTGGCTGCCGCTGCCGGGCTATTTGTAGATCCCGGAGTCGGGCCTGTGCTGGCTAACTACGGGCTTGAGAACCTGCGCTTTACCAAGCCTGTTTTCATTGGTGATACGATCCACGTCCGGCTAACTTGCAAGCAAAAGACGCCTAAGCAGGCTGTGCCACAAGGCGTGGTGGCCTGGGATGTTGAAGTGTTCAATCAGGAACAGGAAACAGTTGCGGTCTATACCATCTTGACTCTAGTCAAAATGGCGGACGCAGCAGCGTGAAGGCTTTTTTGCTGGTGCTGGCTTTTCTAGTGCCAGCTGTAGCTAGCGTTGCTAGCCGATCTTTCGTCTCTCAGAATCGCCTCGGCGAGATTGAGTACCGGGAAATTGTTTCCAGCAGCTATCAGCTTGATAGGCTTTACCTGTCGATGACCGGACCCTCGAGCAATCGCTCAGGGGTGCAGATTCTCCCGGGTCAGCCACGTCAACTACTTTGGTTAACTGGGCTATCCACTAAGGTCGTCACACCGAATTCCACAGAGGAGATATCGCCAGAGTTTTTTTGCCACGCCAATCTTACCTTCGATCCAACTCGCACTAATCCAGCTCGGCACAATGCGCAGTTTGCCAATCGAACTCACGCCGATTGGCGTCTCTTTACTTTAGTCCCGGGGCGGTTGGATTTACAGTTACCATCGGGCTTCGGAGTGCCGATCTACTCAGACACCTCTCTCGACTATTTCTCGATGTCGCTTAATCAAAACGTTACCGATCGAACCGTTCAAGTTCAATTTGTGAGCAAGCTCGCGTTCCAGCGGGATGCGGAACTTAAGCAGAAACCCCGCGCACTGTATCGCCGATCACTCTATGTTCTAGTGCCAATCGCAGCCGGACTCCCCCATCCCCATGGGGGGCATAATGAGCATCCAGGTGAGGGGTGTGGAGATCTTGGAACGTCCATCGCGTCAGGGGATAAGCACCCCGGGCGCAGCGCCACCGCGGGAGGCGTCCTACCCAGTTTCGGCGATGGAGTAACAATCCACTGGCTTGTACCGCCCGGGGAACACGAATACCGCACAGCTGTCACAGATCAGTTGAAACCAGCTCAAGTAAACACAGCTCAAGTAAACACAGCTCAGCCAAATACAGTACACTACGCCACCGCGCATCTTCACCCCTATGGCAAGGAGTTAGAGTTGTTCAACCTGACCACTGGGCACAGCGTATTTAGTATTCGCTCTAAGGATTTTTCCGACCGGATCGGTGTGGCTGAAATTGAGCAGTTTAGTTCAACGCTGGGTGTTCCAATCAATCCCGAGCACCAGTTTGAGTTGCGCGCACGTTACTTTAATCCAACCAGTCAGGATATTGATGCCATGGCTATTCTCTATCTTTATCTGGAAGAGCCGAACTTTGTATCTATTGAAGGGTAACGGCTCCGGCCGTGACCTCCGTCAGCCAAGGCAGGTAGGAAATAATTAGTGTGTCAACGGAGGACGACCCGAGTTCGCAATTTGGAGCTCCAGCTGAAGTTACTCCGACTAGACTCCGAACCCCCGAAGCGGCAATTACAAAAGCTGGTCCACCGGAATCTCCGAAGCAGGTATTGGCCTCTGTTACTGAATCAAAGAACCAGTAAAACGCCCCTTCTACGAGGCTTAGCGCGTCAATTTGTGTAAACCCAGCTCTGAGCAGCTCGTCAGTTCCCAGCCCGGAGGCTGTAGCGCCGAAGCCTGCTATTAGGATCTGAGTGCCGAGTGCTGGAACTTCGGGGAGGATTGGAGCAAAGATCTCGGTTGGAGTACTCAGGCGAATGACGCCGATATCTCCCGGTATGTAGCCAGTGCCTGAGTAGACAGAACTAGCGCTTACGCCGCCAGTATAAAGAGGGTGGGCGAATAGTTCTACCGCTGGAACGAGCTGCCCAGGAGCTAGCTCTACCAAGAGTTTTTCCGGAGAATGTAGGATTGGAGTTCCGCGCTGAGTGACACAGTGAGCTGCGGTAAGCAGATCAAACTGGTTAATCATCGTGCCAGTGCAAAGAAAACTGACCACTCCGAAAATATCTCGGAAGTAGATTCGTTTTACCTCGGGAAGGGTTGCCGGATCGACTAACCGGAGCATAACTAATTGTGCGCTGGTTGAGTCCGCCTGTTGCCGGTCGCCTGACGCGGCGCGCGGGTTTGTTTCAGATCCGCCACTACCGCAGGCAGCTAGAAGAGAGCAGAGTGCCGCTAGCAACGACATTCTCTTAAATACTGACTTTAATGACGACTTTTTCACGACCTAACCCTGCAAACGACCTTGTAATAGGGTTATGGATCAGGTCGGCCCTTTTGCAACTTGTCTGAACGGTTGGGCCCGCATTGCTTTTGCGCTAGTCTGGGCGCTCAAAGTAATCGTTTTGACTGTTAAAGTCTTGAAATCGTGGAGCTTATGGAGCCTTTCTCAGAGGAAACGCAGTATTTTTTTGAACTCACTCCGGAGCGCATTCTCAGTGCTGTGGAGCGCTCGGGACTTCGTTGTACCGGTCGCTGCTTGCAACTGAACAGCATGGAGAACCGGGTCTACGAGGTCGAAGTCGAGGTTGAAGATGAAGCGACTCTGAGTTCGCCGAGCGCACGTTTTCGGGTAGTTAAATTTTATCGTCCTGGGAGATGGTCCGAGGCGCAGGTACTCGAGGAGCACCAGTTCTTAGCGGATCTGCGAGAAATGGAGATTCCAGTTGTCGCGCCGATACCATTTCAGGACGGGCGTACACTCCACACCATGCAGGAGATTGATATTCGCTTCGCTGTTTTTCCGAAGCAGGGCGGACGAATTCCCGATGAACTATCCATCGAGCAGGCCGAAATAGTCGGCCGCCTTTTGGCACGGATGCACGCCGTCGGGAAAAAGCGAGAGAGCTCAGCTCGTCTTCGGCTGACCCCTCAAGTTTACGGGCGGGCAAACCTTCAAGCTCTGCTGGAGCTGAGAATTGTCCCAGCCGACGTGGAGAGCAGTTATTCCCAGGCGGTTGAGGAGATCTGCGGGTTACTCGAACCTCACTTCGCCTCTTTAGAGATGCAGCGTATTCACGGGGACTGTCACTTCGGCAACATTCTCTGGAGTACGGACGGACCTAACTTGGTTGATTTCGACGATATGGTGGTTGGACCACCAGTCCAAGATCTTTGGCTAATATTTCCAAGTCGAGATGAGTACTCTCGCCGAAGTTGGCACGCTTTATTAGAAGCCTACGAGGAGTTCGCTACCCTGGATCGTAAAAGTCTAAAACTGGTGGAAGGTTTACGCGCCTTGCGTTTCATCCACTTTAATACTTGGATTGCCAGGCGCTGGAAGGATCCAGCTTTTCAACGCGTCTTCTCAGAATTTAACAGCTACAAGTATTGGGAGGAGCAAACGAGCGATTTAGTAGAACAGGCTAAATTATTGGGAGATGCGTTAGCCGGAAATACGCCCTAGAGCGCCGAAATTTCTCGACTAATTCAATACTTAGGCTTTCTGCTGGACGATCTGAAAATAGCGGAACACAATTCGGCTATTCAGCATCGAAACTAGTGTTAACTGAGGAATAAGCTGAAATGAATGACAAACCTCAACAGAAACGAAGAATTCAGCCAGTGCGAGCTCAGGTGGAGAAGATCGTTGAGCCAGCCATGAATCGTTCAGGAAAAGTCGAACTGATCGATCTTGGTGAGTCAGAGATCGAGAACCACGTACAGACCTTAGCGTCTAGAATTCGTCAGCTTACACCCACTCCAGAGCCAGAAACTCCTAAAACTCTCGCCTCAAGAATCCAGATCTCCGGCTCGATTACTCGACCCGCGGCTGAGCCCCTCGGTGTGGCTTCAGATCCCGAGGAGCTGAAGCGAGTCGTGGCGCGCGTTCAATCTCTACTTGCCGACGATTAGTCAATTTAAAGTGTTCTCGCTGTATCCCAAAGAGTAGTTGCGGGTTAGGGTGCCCAAGAGGCACCCCTGCATGTTTGATTTTAAAGCTCGCGCTCTTCGCCAACGTGTTTCGAGCCCGAGCGAAACTCCATTGCGCAGTGGTTTACTGACCCGGGCAGGACTGGCTGAATATGCAACTACGCTGGCAGAGCAACACCAAGTGGCGCCCTCGCCTAGTGGCGCTTCGGCGTTGTTGGCTCGGCTCGAACAGAATAGCCAAGTGCTCGATCAGGCCTACGTGGCCCTCTCCCAAGCAGCCAAGAGAAATGACGTACTAAGTTCTGGTGCCGCCTGGCTGCTCGATAATCATCATATTATTAAGGAGCAAGTTCGTGATCTGCGACGCGACTTTCCGCGAGGATACTACCGCAGCTTACCGAAGCTAACCGAAGGGGAGCTCAAACGCTCCCCTAGGGTCTACGCCATCGCGATTGAGATAGTGACTCATACGGATGCTACACTTGATAGTGAGCTTATCGCAGGATTTATCCAGGCCTATCAGAAACAGGCAGTGCTTGAGAGTGGCGAGCTTTGGGCAATTCCGATCATGTTACGCTTTGCGCTGATCGAGAATCTGCGCCGCCTGACAGTCAACACCTTGGAAGCCGAAAAGCAGTCACAGTTTGCGGAGGAGCTAGTTGAGGAGATTGTTGGCTCCGACTCTCACTCTAGCACCGACATTCTACTGCTACTGGCCAATAAACTTCGGGAGAATCCGACCTTCCTACCGATCGGAGCGGTGAGCTTACTGCGCCGTTTGCGGGAGAAGGGGTCAAAGTCTGCGCTGACCCTGCAGTGGCTCGAGGCCCGTTTAAAGGAGCAAGGGCAAGACCCCGAGGAGATGGCCAGAGCGGAGCACTACGCACAAGCCGCGAATCAGGCCTCGATTGGGAACACTGTCATGTCGCTCAAGCAGGCGGCCGAGATTAACTGGCAGGACTGGTTTGAGAGCGTAAGTCTAGTACACAGAACGTTGTTGAGGGATCCCGCTGGAGCCTATGAGCAGTGCGATTTTCTGACTCGTGATTCTTACCGACATCGCATCGAAACCTTGGCTCGAGGTTTGCAAATCTCGGAAGAAGCGATCGCTCTGGCCACGGTCGAGATGGCTAAGCAATATCAGGAGAATATTGCTAAGGCCGAGCAAGATGACCGCTCCCAGAAACTCTCACATGTCGGTTACTATTTAGTAGATGAGGGACGAGCTCAGCTAGAACACCTCTTAGGATGGCGGCGACCATTAATGGAGAGGCTGCACGATTACTTTAACTATCACGCCTTCACTTTCTACGTCGGCTCTATAGCTATCCTCACCATCGTCCAGTCGCTAGCACTCTTTGGGGCGATTCTAGGCGCAGGCGGGACGCTCCCGATTGCGCTGTTAGGTGCGTTGCTGTTTTTTATTCCCCAGAGCGAGCTCGCGACTAGCATCGTTCAGTGGTTGGAGGCTCACAGTTCTGTTCCTACTCGTCTGTCTAAGTTCGATTTTGATGCGGGCATTCCTCGACCCTTTCGAACGATTGTCACTGTCCAAGGGTTATTTTACGATACCAAATCAATTGAGACAGCGATTGAGGGGCTGGAGATTCGTTTCCTGGCTAACGATGATCCGAACCTATTTTTTGCGCTCCTGGGAGATTTTAAGGACTCCGATGCTGAGCAGCTGGCTGGAGATGCCGAGTTACTATCAACCGCCGAGCAGCTTGTCACAGAGCTAAACGAGCGGCACTGTGCCGGTGAAGCCGCACGTTTTTTTGTGCTCTTTCGGCGCCGAGTTTGGAACTCTACTCAGCAGCAATTTATGGGTTGGGAGCGCAAACGGGGCAAGATCAGCGAATTTAATCGCCTAATTCTAGGTGCAGACAACACGAGCTTCCTGATCGACGAGCCTAGCTTAACGTTGCTGCGCACTATCCGCTTTGTGATTACACTTGATAGTGATTCAACGCTCCCGCGTGGCGTCGCAGCAAAGCTCGCCGGAACTCTGGCGCACCCACTCAACCGACCGATTTTTGATGAGCAGACTAATGTTGTCGCCAAAGGCTACGCGATTATTCAGCCCCGCGTCACGGTCGGGTTCGGCAGTGCAAATGCTTCACGATTTTCAGCAATTTTCTCCGGTAATTTAGGGCTGGACCCTTATACTCAGTTAATTTCGGATGTCTACCAAGATCTCTTCCACGAAGGCTCTTACATTGGTAAGGGCATTTATGATGTTCCGGCGTTTGAACGCGCCCTTGCCGACCGCGTCCCCGAGAACAGCATGCTCAGCCATGATCTTTTCGAAGGGTGTTTTGCGAGAGTGGCGTTAACTACTGATATTGAAATTTTTGATGATTTCCCCTCCCGCTATGACGCCTACGCCAAACGTCTGTACCGTTGGGTCCGCGGGGATTGGCAACTTTTGCCCTGGATCTTTCCCCTCGTCCGTAACGCTGCCGGGGAGCGCTACCCAAATCCGATCTCGAAGCTAGGGCGATGGAAGCTAGTCGATAATCTGCGCAGGAGCCTTGTTGCACCGAGCTGCTTTGTTTTTCTCGGGCTGGCCCTGCTGCTTTTGCCCGGCAATCCACTAAGCTGGCTGTTCCTAGTGATGCTTGCAATAGCATTCCCCGTCTATGCCAATGCGGCAAATGCGCTAATCAACTCTCCCCGGGATGTTGCCGCTCGAGGCTACGCGCGTGCCGTCGGTCAAGATATCCTCAGAGAATCAATTCAAGCAGCTCTCACGCTTTGTTTTTTGCCCTATCAGGCGTTCCTGATGTTGAAGGCGGTGTTAGTGACGCTCTACCGAGTGTATCTAAGCAAGCGAAACTTACTAGAATGGGAGTCGGCGTATCACACCGAGAAACATACCAAGGGGAGTTTAGCGAGTATTCTTTCTCAGCTTGGATCAAGCCTAGTGCTGGTGCTTGTATTCACAGCTTCCATGACGTTTTGGGCGCCGGAGCGCCTCCTTTATGCTACCCCTATTTTATTGCTCTGGTTTGCCTCTCCCTGGATTGCACACCGACTTAGCCAAACAGTGTCTAAGAATGTCTTTAGTGTTCCTGAGAGCGATCGGGAGCGACTCTTATTGATTGCTTATGATACCTGGCGCTACTTCGATGAGCTTCTCGTGGAAGAGCACAATTTTCTGGTTCCTGACAATCTACAGTTAGAGCCACAGTTGGTGGTGGCGGCTCGAACTTCACCGACTAACATCGGACTCTCGATTCTAAGTCTTATTTCAGCTTATGATCTGGGATTCTTACCGCTCTCGCTGGTTACTGAGCGAATGAGCAAAATCTTTGCTACCCTGTCAAAGCTGGAACGCTTCCACGGTCATTTTCTTAATTGGTATCAGACTAATACCTTAGCGCCACTAACGCCGCGCTACGTTTCGACCGTCGACAGTGGCAATCTAGTGGGACACCTGCTGGCAGCGCGTTCAGCGTTTGTGCAGTTGCTTGAGCAACCCTTGGTGACAGAAAAGCACTGGCACTATCTTCGACTTCGTCTGGCCTTAGTCCGAGCCACCGAAGATCTTTCGGCTAATCCCCACCGGCATCCAGTAAACCAACTCAATCTTGTCCATTTACGAGTTTTAGAAACAGCCTTAGAAACTCAGCAGGTTGGGGGACTCAGCGCTACGCTTGAGGCGGTGCAAACCTTCCTTGAGCAGACCAACGTCACACCCGGGTTACTTCAGCAGGAGTCCGCGGAAGTTCGAGTGGCGTGGGAGGGCTTGCTCGCAGCTCTTCGGCAGCTTGTGACGGTCCGGCAAGCGCTGGCGGAGCAGGATCGAATCAAGAGTCAACTCCGTGAGCTAATCACCGCGGCTGATAACCTGATTCAGGAAGTCGAGATGGAATTTCTCTATGATTCAGCCAAAGAGCTTTTTGCCATTGGCTATCGCATCGATAGTGGGCAGCGAGACAACAGTTACTATGACCTTTTGGCCTCAGAATCGCGGTTAGGCAGTTTTATCGCGGTGGCGACTGGAGAGGTTCCGCAGAAACACTGGTTCAGCTTAGGTAGATCACTGGTAAATGTCTCCGGTTCGGCGGCGCTCGTCTCTTGGACTGGGACAATGTTCGAATACTTGATGCCGCTACTCGTCATGCGAGATTTTTCTGGCACGCTTCTCGCCCGAACCTCGCAAGCCGTTGTTCGCGAACAGCAACTATACGGCCAGCTTCGAGGAGTGCCGTGGGGAGTCTCCGAGTCGGCCTATAGCGTCGTGGATTTTGAGAAGACCTATCAGTATAAAGCTTTTGGCGTGCCGTCCCTCGGGTTAAAGCGCGGACTTGCTGAGGACCTAGTAGTTTCTCCCTATTCTTCCTTTCTTGCGTTATTGGTCGATCCGGGAGCGGCACTTAAGAATCTCGCGGTGCTTGAGGACTTGGGATTGCGGGGGAAGTTTGGCTTCTACGAAGCCGTTGATTATACCGCCGAGCGGTTGAGCGCTAACGAAAGCTATCATATTGTGCGGTCGTTTTTGGCACATCATCAGGGCATGTCCCTAGTCGCCATTAACAATACGCTGAACGGCAATCTTATGGTGGAACGCTTCCATGCGGATCCACGAGTCCGGGCCACGGAACTGTTGCTGCAGGAGCGCTTCCCTCGCACGGTCTCCACTCCGAGTGGTCTTCAGAACCAAGCTTCGACCGCGATAGAACTCGAAGACAGCGAGCAGCGAGAGACCAACAGCGTGGTCTTATATACTCCGCATACACAGTTTCCTCGCACTCAGGTGCTCTCGAATGGGCACTACACGATCATGGTTGATAATGCCGGCAACGGTTTCTCGGCGTTCGACGGAGAGTTGATGCTGACCCGCTGGCGGGAGGATACTACCGCGGGCCAGCTAGGCACTTACATTTTTGTTAGAGATCTCGATGCAGGGAAGCTCTGGTCGGTTGCGTATCAGCCAACTCGTGTCGAGCCAGATTCGTATGAGGTGCTTTTCAATCCGGACAAGATTGAGTTTATCCGTCGGGACTTCGGAATTCTGCTACACACTACCATCACGGTTTCGCCTGAGGACAATGTCGAGGTCCGCCAGGTTACCCTAACCAATCTCTCCAGTCGCAAGCGGAATCTTGAAGTTATTAGCTATGCCGAGGTAGCTCTGGCCTTTGCTAGAGCAGATATCGCGCACCCCGCTTTCTCCAAAATGTTCATCGAGAGTGAGTTTGATTCGGAGTGTGAAGCGCTACTTTTTACTCGACGTCCCCGTTCGGAGCACGAGGAAAGACTCTATCTCATGCATTTGGTCGCGCTAAAGAAATGCTGGGCGCCAACAATGTATGAGACGTCACGTTTAGCGTTTCTCGGACGCGGGAATACTATCGCTACGCCGGAAGCGCTCGAGAGCCCTAAGGCTTTGAACGGTCAATTGGGAGCAGTTTTGGATCCGGTCGCGGTGCTTCGCGCCAGAATTGAACTCGAAGAGAGCCAGTCCGAGTGTGTGGTCTTTAGCACAGGCTTTGCCAAGACTCGCGAGGGAATAAAAAATCTCACGCAACGTTACCACGATCTGCACTCTGTTACCCGAGCATTTGAGATGGCGTGGAGTCATAACAACATCGAGTTACGAAGAGAGGAATACTCGGTTCGTCAGATGCGAGCTTTCCAAAGACTACTAACGGCGTTGATCTATAGTATTGATTCCTTGCGTGGTAAGCGAGAAGCACTGGGTGCAAATCGACTTACCCAGTCCGGTTTTTGGCGCTTCGGTGTTTCGGGAGATCTGCCGATTGTGTTTCTGCGGGTTAATGATCCAACGCAAATAGCACTAGTTCGAGAAGCACTTCTAGCGCATCAGTATATCAGGATGCGTGGAATAGTGTTCGATCTTGTAATTCTTAACGAGTACCCCGGCGGATATTTTCAAAACTTTCAGGAGGAGTTGGAATTTTTGGTAAGCTCTGGTTACCACGGGGGGATGCTCAATCAGAAGGGAGGAGTCTATTTACGCACGCAGATTCAGCTTTCCGCCGAGGAGGTAATGCTGCTTGAAGCGCAGGCACGAGTGGTGCTCGAGGGAGAGCGGGGCTCCTTGTCAGCGCAACTGAAGTTTCTCGATAAGTCTATTCCGCCCAACTATCACCAACGACGAATCACAGTCAGGCAGGATAGCCGTTTTCCACTTACGGCTCAGCCGCCGAGCGACTATGAATTCTTTAATGGGTTAGGTGGGTTTGTTGAGCAGGGACGGAGCTATCAACTGGAATTAAGTAATCGACGTCTTTCGCCAGCTCCGTGGTGTAACGTTATTGCAAACCCAAACTTTGGATTTTTAATCAGTGAATCTGGTGGAGGCTATACCTGGGCTGATAACAGTCGAGAGAATAGGCTCACCCCTTGGCGAAACGATCCGGTGACTGATGCTCCAGGAGAGGTGTTGTATTTACGCGATACAGATCAGAGTAGTTACTGGTGTCCGACGCCACGACCCATTGCCTCAGACAGACAGTTTAGAGTCAAGCACAGCTTTGGCTACAGCCAGTTTTTGACGAGTGAGAGCGGGGTTGAATCCAATCTGACCATATCGGGCGCAGTTGCGGAGAAGGTCAAGTGGTGGCACTTGCTGCTGACAAACCACACCGAACGTGAGCGGCGCCTGGAGGCGTACCTCTATCTGGATTGGACTCTGGGAATCAATCGAGAGGAAAGTGTAAGATCCCTAAATTCAAACTTTGATAAGCAGACGAATCTGCTGTACGCCGTGAATTACTACAACAACGAGTTCGCTGGTCGAGTAGCCTTTTTAGGCGCGAATCTACCGATACAATCCTATACTTGCAGCCGCGCTGAGTTTCTCGGGCGGCACGGAGACGTTGCGTCACCGGCGGTGTTTGAAGGAGCAATGCCGCGATCCTTAGTGAACTTCGTCCCAGGTTTGCGTCAAGGGGTAGAGCTCTCCCGTAAGGTTGGAGTCGGGTTTGATTCATGTGCTGTGATCAAGCTTCAGCTGAGTATTCCTCCGAAGCAGCATCGTGAAGTGATGTTCTATCTTGGTGAGGCCAATTCCCTCGACGAAGCCCGCAAACAGGCACCGCGCTACCGGGCACTGTCGCTGCGGGCGACTGAACTTGAACAGGTGAAATCTACCTGGCAGGCAACGATCAACGCTGTGCAGGTCTCAACCCCCGATCGAGCGTTCGATATCCTATTGAACGGTTGGTTGCTTTATCAGACCCTTAGCTGTCGAATTAATGGAAGGACCGCGCTTTTTCAAAGCGGAGGTGCGATCGGATTTCGCGATCAGCTCCAGGACGTTCTGGCTCTGATGTATTCCCGACCTGAGCTAGCAAGAGCTCAGATCCTTCTGCATGCGGCGCATCAATTTCCGGAGGGCGACGTGCAGCACTGGTGGCACCCACCGACCGGCCGTGGTGTCCGGACTCGCATTTCGGATGACTATCTCTGGCTGCCCTATGTCGTTGCACGTTATCTACAGGTGACGGGAGACCAAAGCTTGCTAGACGAGCAGGTGCATTTCGTCGAGGCCCCGAAGTTAGACCTCCACCAGATGGAGGCCTACATTGTGCCGCAGATTTCGCAACAAACAGCGAGCCTCTATGAACATTGTAACCTAAGCTTAGAACGCGCCTTTCCCGTCGGGGAACACGGCTTGCCGCTAATGGGCGGTGGGGACTGGAACGATGGGATGAATGAAGTCGGCAAGGAAGGAAAGGGGGAGAGTGTCTGGCTCGCCTGGTTCCTCAGCGATTGTTTAAATAAATTCAGCGCTGTTTGTGAGAAACGTGCGGAGCCGGAACGCGCCCTGAGATATCGCGCGAAGTCGCTCCAGTTAGTGGAGGCGATTGAACGAGAAGCTTGGGATGGCGCATGGTACCGGCGCGCCTTCTTTGACGACGGCACGCCGCTCGGTAGCGAGCTGAACGAGGAGTGCAAGATCGATTCTATCGCCCAAAGTTGGAGTGTGATCGCCGGTGGTGGCGACCCTGCCCGGCGCGAAGTAGCGATGGATTCGGTGCGGCGTGAACTGGTTAATACTGAGCAACAGCTGGTTCGCCTCTTGACTCCTCCCTTTAACCACGGACCTCAGGAGCCTGGTTATCTCAAGGGATATCTCCCCGGAGTGCGGGAGAACGGCGCACAGTACACCCATGCCGCCGCCTGGGTGGCAATGGCGCGCGCGCTGCAAGGTCGAGGTGCAGAAGCTTTCGAACTTTTCTCCATGATTAATCCGATTAATCATACCCGAACCGAGAGCGAGCTCGCGCGATACTGCGGCGAACCTTATGTTCTAGCGGGAGATGTTTACTCTAGAGAACCACATGTTGGGCGCGCAGGTTGGAGTTGGTATACCGGCTCTGCGGGCTGGATGTACCAGGTTGGAGTCGAGCACATTCTGGGGCTTGCGATTCATAGCGATTACATCACTATCAACCCCTGTATTCCTCCAACTTGGAAGACCTTCTCCTTGGTTTATCGGTGCGGAAATGTCAGCTATAATATTGAGGTGCTGAATCCCGAGGGTGTCGAAAAGGGAGTATCGAGTATTACAATCGACGGGGAGGAGCAGGAGAGCCAGCAGGTCTCGCTGCCTGCCAGCAATCCTGAGCAGCCTGTGACTGTCTATGTTGTGGTTCGGATGGGGCGGAGTTCTTGATTGAATCCAAATGGTACCTGGCGACCGATCTTACTAATTCAGGTAAGAAAAAATTCCCCAGGCAACAACAAAGATTGAAAGTATCGCAACCATTTCAAAATTCATGATTCTTAGCAGAGAGCCAGGTGCGTCAGGACTCTCGCTCGCTTCAATGTCTTGTATGCCGTCGGCGTTGATGACTATCTGATCCGTTCCCCACTTGTTGGTGAATTCACCTTGCACGTCCGATTCATACAGATAGTTGAAATGCCATTGACGTCGGGCCTCATCAAACCAATATTTGAGGCGTGCATTTGGTACGCTAATTTCGCCCTGGTAATCTTGGCCATGTGACTGGTCGACCATCTTTTCGATTTCTCCCTCGTCGCTCTCGATGCGAAGATAGAAAATACCGTTACGTCTAACAAGACTGAGCCCATGATTCTTGAAGTTGACCGAGCTTGTTTCTGAAAGGCGTTGATTCTGGGTATTCATAAAGATTCTCCCTGGAAAAAAAGGGGACGTTACCCTTTTTACCTCCCCGATATTTCAGGCTTTCTCTCTCGATGAGTAAAAAGGGTAACGTCCCCTTTTTTTCCTTTTTTAGATTGTCGATTAAATTGGGGTTGAAGTGGTATGTTCCCCGTCATAAGGGTCCCATATCGAGTTTATTGATGGCTGAGCGCATAGATTGCGTAAAATAGAACCCAGATTAGGGATAATGATTGATAACGTGCGTCTTTGCTCCAGGCTTTGGGGAGTAAGCGCGACATTACATTAGCAAGCGCACAGACCAGGATGAACCGCATCAGGCGAGCGGGCAGCGTTGTGCAGAGAAAAATGAAAAAAGGCAGCGCTAAAGCGCCAGCTTGCACGGCGTAGATTTTATAGGGGATGCCAAGAGCGGGACCGAGAAGCAAGGCTGCGAGCCCTTGATTTTGGAGTTGTCCACCTACTTGCGCCACCATAAGCGAATCAATAAGTGGTACGCTATCTAATACGGCTAAGGCTTGGAGGGGGTTAATATTGCCCCAGAGATACATGACGCCACCACCAACGAGCGCGCCAAATGTGGCATAGCCCGCGAGTTTAATAGCTGTGTTGAAGGAGTGAAGGGCTACAAAAGAAAGCAAGAGATCCGGGACTAAAAAAAATAGCGTCGCTTCTGCCATCTTCCCAACGCTCCGGATGTGCCGCTTCAGCGAATCCTTTAAAAATCGCATCTAGCTGAGCCAAGAATTCGTTCTTATTGCCTGACCATTTGAGTTCCTCTCCGACGAACACATCAACAAAGAAAGGAACCAGTACAGCTTCCCCGCGGGGGAGGGATCTGCCCAGTCCGAACATGAAAATTGGTAAGACCGGGAGCTCGGGAAAATCCTTTAGTAGGTGAGTCACTCCCCCCTTAATCGGAGCAAGTTCTTCTGGCTCACCGCGCGAACCCTCGGGAAAAATGATGATACTTTCGCCCTTACCCAGACTTTCTCGCACCCGTTGCAACGGATCTTCACCACGGCGAATATTCGCTCGATCCAGCGGAATGATTCCCAAGACGTTGAGAGAGAACCAAGCCAAGAGCGGCGTACGTAAAAAGTAATCTGCCGCAGCTACCGGGCGCACTCGGTGAATCGAGCGCCAAGGAAAGAGGGAGAGCAAGACGAGGGTGTCCAAGTGGCTATTGTGATTGGCGACAATGATCACCTGTTTAGCCTGGGGGAGGCGTTCCGGGTTTCGAATGTTTAGTCCGAGGACAATACCAGCCAGTGGCTTAACAATTAGCCACTGAACGATAACTCTAAACCAGTTGTACCCTGTCATTAGTAGTGAAAGTAACGGATGAAGTGGAAAAATAATGGAGCAGTGTAAGTAAGACTATCAACCCGATCCAAAATTCCTCCATGCCCCGGCAAAATGCTGCCCGTATCTTTAATTCCAAGATCGCGCTTCATGGCGGAGATCGTCACATCGCCGACAAAGCCGCTTGCGCCGATTAGAATTCCTGCCCCTAGCCCCTCGAGGATGGTCAGCGGTGTTAGTAGTGGCGCGAGCGCCAAACCTAACAAGGCAGTGGTGCCCAATCCACCGAGAAACCCCGCGACAGTTTTGTTGGGGCTGACCGTAGGCAGAATCTTCCGCTCGCCAAAAGATTTACCCCAAACATATTGCGCGACATCATTGAGCTCAGTCAAAATCACCAGATACAACACCAGACCGGCGCCGAAGACCGTGGCAGTCGCAGCCGTAGCGGGAGCCGTATTGGGCAGGACGAGCAAAAAGGCGATATGGCTAATACTGAAGACTGTGATCATCAAGCCCCAGTGGATCGTGCCGGCAGCTTTCAGAAAGCCCGCAGTTTCTCCAATCGTCACCATCCGTAAGGGTAGGAAGAGAAAAACATAGACTGGGATGAAGATAATAAACATTCCGTACCATTCAATCCAAACCCAAAGATACTGAAAGGGGATGGACAGATAAGCCCAGGCCAACACCCGCCGGTCAGCTCTGCGTGTTGGAATTAGCGAGAGGTACTCCTTAAGCGCCAAAAACGAAAGCTCGGTCGCTCTTTCCCATCGGACCCTCATAACGTCGAGTTTTGGTGATCGTTTGTGTGAGGATTCCGGTAACCTCCGAACTAACGCTGAGGAGTACCACCACTGCGACTAGCCAAGGTGTTGCGCCGGGGACGACACACCACGGAAGATACAGCAGAAAATCGGAGGCGATGTCTCCCAGCTCGTTAAGGTACAGCCC
>Ga0163155_10003091_pt1 | contig 18104 bp, 13 predicted proteins | sample OliLakLV19SP4G1_FD_148611 | JGI IMG/M metagenome (GOLD analysis project Ga0163155, IMG submission 148611) | Freshwater microbial mat bacterial communities from Lake Vanda, McMurdo Dry Valleys, Antarctica - Oligotrophic Lake LV.19.SP4.G1 | ecosystem: Environmental > Aquatic > Freshwater > Lake >... | reverse complement strand
ATTAATAATAGTATTCCCCTAGATTATCTCTTAAATCTTAGCCTTGATAATACTATTCCACTATCTTATCTTGTTGGTTTGTTATTAAATAGTAATATACCAGTATCTTGGACGGGTGAGGAAGTAATTGTAGTATTTTCGTCAAACTATAACATACCAATTTCCTTCATAATAGATACGACTAGTAGTAATAGTGTACCACTTGAATATGTATTCGGACTAAAGAACTCCATTAGCATTCCATTAGATAATATTGTTGACTTAGCCATTTCCGGTAGTATTCCAGTTGAAGCCCTAATTGAGCTAAATAACCCCCATAGTATCCCCCTAGAAAATATTTTAGCCTATAATAATAATACTACGGTCCCAATTGAATTTCTTCAGGAACTAGTGGCAACTTCTCCCATACCCCTCGAATATATACTGAGTATTTCTGCTAGTGGTAGCCTGCCAATTTCCACTATACTTTCTCTTCTAGCATCAAATAATACGCCCATTTCCTATACTAATGGTTTTTCCATATTTGGTGTATTATCTGTTGGATATACGAGTGGTTTATCAGGCTTTAGTGACATTCCAGTTTCATACTGGAGTAATCAGAGTCTAAACTATTCCATACCAATTTCTACTCTATTGGACCTGACTAATAATTCTAGTATACCTATTGGATGGTATCTTGAAACTTTGGGCGGTTCAGAAGTTTGGGTATTGGTTGGGCGAGATACAGTCTGGATACTTCCAGCATTACGTTCAGGAGAATTTATATTACCTGCAAGGCCAACATTATGGCTATTAGGTATAAGGGTTTGTGTATGGGAACTTCCAGCACGTAGTACAAAGTGGGTTTTAATAAGAAATTAGTAAAAACAATAGGGAGTTTAACACATGTCAATAGTAGCAGAAGATATTAAGTTTTATGGTGCGGCTAACCATCAAACTACAGATGCCGGAACACAGGGTGGAGCAATAGATACTGGGACTAAAATTACTTTTACTGAAATAAGTGCTAATGATAACGTAGAAGTCCTTAGTAGTAATGCTGGTGACACTACACAAAGTCTTACACTATATGGTAGGCTATCTACTGGTGTCTTAACATCAGAAGTTATTGCTCTAAATGGTACTACACAAGTTGTTAGTGCCAATGCCTATACTCGTATTGAGCGTATGACATTAAATACGGCAACTGCTGGCACCCTCACAATTAGAAAAGCCTCCGATAATGTGACAGTCTCGACAATGGAAGCTGGTATTGATATGGTGACTAAACCATTTTATAATGTAAGTTCTGATGCGAGTGGTGGCAGTTCACGTACATACTGGGAAAAATTCTTTATTAAGAATACACATGGTACATTATCATTGTTAAGTGCAATGTTGTCAGAATCTTCCGATGGCACTGAGGGAGGTGGCGCGAACGTAGAATTCGCTATTTGTGATGCTGTTAATGATAGTACAACTTCTACTAATAGAGTCACTGCTCCCGCTGCTGGTGTTGGTACATTTAATGATACTACTAAGGCCGTTTCTGGAACCAATCTCGCAGCAGGAGATGCAATAGGTGTTTTTATTCGACTTACTCTTCCAGCCGGAACAGCAAGTACCAACACTACATTTGTGATGAATGTGGCTGGTTCTTCAATGTAGTTCACGGATAATACTAACTATCAATTTAATACCCAACTTAAAACTTAAGCAAATGAAGTATATAATATAATGTCATCAGAAGTAATGGCCCCAAACTCACTAACTAAACAACCATCAGAAGTTCGTAGTTATACTATGGATTTTAGTAACCTAATGATTACTGGAGAAACAATAACAAGTATTGTAAGTGTTACTTCGTCTAGAATTGGTGGAGATGGTGCTAGTGAACTTATTATAACTGACAAAGTTATAGATGGACAAACCATTACAATGACTATTGCCAGTGGATTAAATAGGCAAAAATATATAACTGAAGTGATAATAATGACTAGTGCAGGACAAACTCTTGAAGGTGACGGTATGTTACAAGTTAAAGACCGATAAGTAAAATTTTAATTCAATAAAGGCAAACGTCGTATGAGTTGGTTAGATGAAGCCATTCCCGTCCTTCGGGTAATTATTAATGATTTAGGTGACACTCCTACTTATTCAGATGGAAGGTTGGAACAACTCCTTGTCGTGGCAGCTAAATTAGTACATCAAGACTTTAAATTCGACACCTATACTATTAGTGTTTCATCCAGCACAATAACACCCGACCCAGTTGATGATGATGCCTTTCTTAATTTTGTTGTTATGAGGTCCGCCTGTATTGTAGATGAGGGTATGTTACGAACTAAGGCTCATACTGCCGGTATAATCGCCCGCTGTGGTCCCGCCATGTTAGATACTGCTGGTCAATTGTCGGGCTTTAAAGAACTAATACTATTTGGACCATGTAAAGCCTATGCTGAATTAAAGCATCAGTGGCTATTTAGTGGAAATATGACCAATATATTTAGGTCAATATATGGTCCATTTACAAGTAACACGTTTAGTTCCGGTGGGGTTGGGTTTTCGTTATATAGAGAAGGTTATTATAGTTAGAAGAGTTGGAATTCAAATATTTTTAATAGGGGTTTAAAATGGCACATATAGTAAAAATAACAGGCGATGATGTTGTAAGAAATGGTAGGGTTACTATTCTGACTGGTAGTGGTAATAACGCCACCCAAACTGATAATACTGAAGAACACGTAGTTAGTTTTACGACCTATAATAGTGCCTATACTACACGTCTTAACACAGCAATAGAACGAGTTCTTACTACAGCAGACTAATATTATAATTAAGTTAGGAATTTAAAGTGTCCAACCCATTTTCTGGTATTATAACTAGTGAATTTCTTACAACTTTCGATAATATGATATCGGCAGTCCTAGAGCAATCTGCCCTAACACGAGAATGTAAGTTAATTTATAGTAATACTAAGATGAGTGAATGCCCTAACTGTATTTATGATGTGGCCACTAAGAAATCCTCTGGCCGTTATAAGGGTGGTGGACCTCGCCCATTTGATAATGGTCAAATATGCCCAGTTTGCCTTGGTTATTACTCAATTCCCTCTGAAAACTATGAAACGCTCTATCTAGCCTGTATTTTTGATAGTAAAAAGTTCGTGCAATATCCCGGTATTCAAACAAGTGATATTAAGGTTCAAACTATGTCGAGCATTAATACCCTTGCCAAACTCAAGAAAGTTAAAGAAATCATTATTGATGTGGGTGTTCAACCCTATATTACTTTACGCTGTCAAAAAATGGCCGAACCTGAATTGATGGGCCTTGGTAGTAGTGCCTTTATAATAATCCCCTGGAAGAAGGTCTAGACTCAAACGGTGGTGTTGGCCCTAAGTGGAATTAACATTTCTCTAAAGGTGCCCCCAATTACCTAAAACTTACTTTCGCTATTTTGCCCCCTATACTTTTTCTTTTGCTAAACAATAAATAAGTGTAAATCCTCCATGTCTATTACCTTTAATACTAATGTTACAATCAACAGTAATGCTGTCGATTTTGCAACGGAAATGCTTCAGTTTATATTCCCCGATATATTAGAGTGGTTTAACAACTACAATAAAAAGATAAAACAGCCCTTTCGAGACTTGGTTCGTAATATTATTAATACGTCTACTGAATATCAAGAAATGATTACAAATCCAGAGATATTCGGTTCTCTAGGTGTGGTAAAACTACAAAATAAATTAGATAAAATTATTGATAGGCTTGTAAATAACCTCTTAATGACGATGGAAACCCCAAGGATTATTAATGGTAAACTAACTGGTAATTCCACTATATTATTAATTAAAGATGATTATTCAGAAATCCTATCAATGTCCGAAGCAAGTTTTCAATCGGAGGGGGGTTATTTAATAGAGTGGCTAAGGTGGGTTTTAATAGAACATAGTAATACTGTTATTAAAAACTATCATTTTAGTTTAGATGTTGGTAGGGGACGAACTGGTGTGGGTTTTATGAAGCATGGTGGATTTTGGAGTGTACCATTTCAAATTACTGGAAAACGCTCGGATAACTTCATAACTAGGGCGATAGATAATAGTAATGAGGCCATATTAGATTTGATGGAAGATGTACTAAGTAAGTCATAATCATAATAAAAAAATAAGGAAATAAGTATTAGTAATAATGAGCATCTTCGCTTTAAACATGTAGATAAGGCGGGACAAAAACTATTAAGTAATCAGCTAGAAGTTAATCTTAAGGATTGGCTTGACTGGGCCTTTTTGTATAATGGTGGGTTTGCGAATATTCGCATTGACGATGAAGGTAAAGATGGTGGAAATGACAGTTCTTTAAGGTTAGTTAATGCTGCCGAAGGATATACCGATGGGCAAGTTTGGGAAGGGTTTAGAAAAGACTGGGTATGGGAAACTGGAATAGGTTGGACTGGTAGCCCTCCAATACAAGTTAGTGGAGTTTATATTGATGATATATTCTATGAGCCTAACGATATAGAGTACGGTCACTATATTGACTATCCTAATGGACGAATTGTATTTGACGAGGCTATAGATACGACGAAGGAAGTAAAAGTAGAATATAGCTATAAGAATGTACAAGTTAGACGAGCAGATGAATGTGAGTGGTTTAATGAAGTCCAATATCAGGCTTTTCGCTCGGATAATCCCGATTTTAGCCGCTTCGATAAGGGGTCGTATGATGTAGACGCTGCAAAAAGAGTACAACTACCAGTAATAGTTCTAGAGGCTACTCCACATACAACTACTAGTGGTTATGAATTGGGTAATAGTGCCCTAGAGATTAGTAAAGATGTATATTTTTGGGTAATAGCAGAAAATAGAACACAGAGAAATGACCTAATAGATACCCTAATAGTACAAACAGATAAGAGTATTTGGCTGTATAATACTAATACCATAGCTGAAAATGAAGATTATCCTCTGGATTTTCGCGGTATGTTAGTCGGCACACAAATGTATGACCAATTAGTAGATGTATTGGGTTATAGATGGAAGAAATGTCAGTTTACAGATGGAAGGGCCGGTGAAACTAGAACTTTAACACCCTATTTATTTACTGGATTGGTTAAAATGACCTGTAAAGTAATAATAGGCAATCTGTAGTATGAATAAGAATTAGATTCCTTATATTATGGTGTATTTCCTTATGTTAATCCAAACCAATATAAAACAATCGAACAAGTCCACTTTAGCAGTAAAGTAATTCAACACATTAAAATAAGTTCGGAGACTATCTAAAATGCCTAATCAAAGAATTCTATATGCTTGTCATCAAGTCGGCCTCAAGGCCGATGGCGATACTGGTGCATTTACAGAAATTCACGGTGCCCAATCCATTAGTAATAATGGCATTAACTTTAATTTACAGCCATACTACCAGTTGGGTGCATTGCAAATTTATGAACAGATTGAAGATATTCCAGATGTACAGGTTTCTCTTAATAAGTGCTTAGATGGATATCCTCTTATGTGGCATCTAGCTACTACTACGGCTCCACGTCCTACTCTAGTTGGACGTTCAAAAGAAGAGTGTATTTTTGGCCTAGCTATATTCCCTGACACTAATGATGCCTGCGAAGGTACTCCTAATCAGGTTGTACAATCGTCTGGTATGTTCGTTAGCTCACTTAGTTATAACTTCCCAGTACAAGGTATATTTACTGAAGAAATTACTATGGTTGGCAATGACCGTGTATGGGCCAATACTCCTGACCACGGCGAAACACTTAATCCTAATCTTCCAACTCCTACCTTTTCTGGAGCTTTTTCCAGCACTGTTGATGATAGTCCTATTGGAAATGGTGGAGTTAATACCCGCCGCTCAATGATTTTTGAATATGACCCTTCTTATGGCTTAGATGTGAACTATATGGTTGCTGACCCAGATGCTACTATTCTTCCTCCAGAAGTGTACGGTATTTCTGATAGTGGTACTAACGAAAAGACTGATGGTGAAAATTTCGGTGCCCACTTGTTAAGTGTCGCTATAAGCACTCAGTTAGGTCGTGAGCCAATCTATGAATTGGGCCGTAAGGCTCCTTATACTCGGTTTGCTTCGTTCCCAGTCCAGGTAACTTGCGAAATTCAGGCTACTGCTACAGATGGCGACCTAATTTCCGCTACAGAAGCGGGTATCTATACAACTGGTGCTGAACAGTGCTACGATGGTGGAAACCTTAAAAATCGTACCATTCGCATCGCAACTTGTGAAGGAACTCGAATCTATCTTGGAGTTAAGAATAAGCTACAAAGCACTAACTATACGGGTGGTGACGCTAGCGGCGGTAATGTTACTGTAACTTACAGCTTTACTACCTTTAATGATATGACGGTTCTTCACTCAGGCGACCCGAATCCAAGTGGTGCTACTTGGTGGACTAATCGTGAGGATTATTTGACCGACCAGGCTTAATTAATTAGGTTGGGATTAAATTTACGGCGGTAATAAGAATAAACCCTTATTGCCGCCTTTTGTTTTGGGACTTAGACTCGACCTTTGAGATATATGGTGTATAAATTTAAGCAAAAGGAAAATTATAGGGCCGGAAACCCCCCCATCTTTTGTTTAGGGGGAATTTGGGATAAATCAGAGGGTGGCCTAGGTAATAGTCTTGTGGATTAGGAACGGGAATTTTTTAACTTCTTATTAAGAAAGGAACGGAGGATAGCTCTAATAAGGCCCTTCGACAATGGAGAATAATGGACGAACAAAAGATTTGTGAAATTGTGGGGCGGCTCTATCTGGAGAATTTAAGCCTAAAAGACGCCCTTGGACAACAAAAGAAACAACTGGACGAACAACAAGGATTAATTATCAGCCTCCAAACCGCTGGTATTAAACATGGACCATCTCTTATATCGAATCCTTAATGGCTATAATTATTTGCCCTATAAGGATAGTAAGTTAAAGGTATATTCACCAACCCTAAGACTCCTCCATAGGGCCTCTTCGTATTTAGAGGAAGTAGCCCTTGAAAATGCCTACGACGAACGCCATATGTATTCTTCTTTTGCTAAACAATTACTTCTTGTCAATAGGATTATACCGTTTAATGTGGAAGAAGTACTAGAGACTATTGCGAAGGAAATCGAAGAACTCAAAATAGATATGTTTATGAATTATACGGACGCGAAACGTCTAGAAGCAATACGGACTAGACTAAGACTAACTGAAAATAAACAAGAGGACTATCAATCTAAACTTCATTCTTTTGACCACCTTACTTTAGAGGGTTATTTAAATTTTGTTAAGTATCAATACTTATTAAGTAAAACTATTTATTATAAGGGTAAGAGATATTTAGATAATGTTAGTATGTATGAGATGGATAAGGTCGTTAGTATAGTAAATAGAGTGAGAATTAGCATAAAAGAATACAGGCAATTAGCTAGGGATGATGGCTGGCGTTCTTATTATAATTCAGTTAAGAAAAGTCCTTTTAAGAATATACAGAAGGTAACTGAAGAACAGCGATATTTACTGTCTTTTACTCACATGTATGATAGTGCTTATAAAAGTTCTGACTGCCCATCCGATGTGGTTATACAGGATGACGATATTTTTGACGGGTGGTTATTAGTACAGCGAAAAAAGTATAATGAAACTCAACAAAATAATGAAGTTGACCAACTATTGAAGAGTCGGGGGGTAAAAGATGGTGGAGAAGTATTTATAACAACTAAAGATAGGGAATATGCTGATAAAATCAATAGTATGAATACTACGCAGAGCAAGATTATCAAACAGCAGCGAAGTGATGTGATTAATAAACATGGTAAGGCGGAAGATAAGGATTTTCACGATGTAAAAGTAGCTAAACAACAGCAAACTACACAAGCTCTAGCTAGTAAGTTTAAACAAAAATAAGAAAAAGGAAAATAAAATGAATACAAATAAGGATGGGAATGATTTCTATGATAATAAGCGAAAATATGATGATAATAAGACTAGAAATTCCGAACATCACCAGTTAATGGATAAGAAAAGACTTTGTGAATCAGCTAAGAAGAAGTTTCAGACTACTATGATTGGGATTTTAGCTAGAATTGAGAAGAGACTTGGAGATATGTGGGGACATTTTACAGCTAGGCCCACTAATGAACAGGTTTATATGCAGGAGACTTGGCAGGATTTGCGTGATGATATTTTGAATCACGGAAATAACCAAATGCGTATGTTTTTAGAGGAGTTGGATGACTATACGGTTAAACACATTGGGCGATATACAGATTTTATTATCAAACGAAAGGATAATTAGGAATGAGCATTTTTACATCACGACATAATGATAAAGAAGTAGAGTTTGAATTGATTTCTCCTGGTGTTAAGGAGCAACGTGAGGCTACTAAAGAATATAATGCGGCCTTTACCGACTCTGTTAAGTCTGGAGCTATGCTGCGTATTGTTCTAGATGAACATTTGGAAAAACAAGGTTTATGGAATGAGGAAAAGAAGGCAAAGGTACGTAAACTTCAACAGGAAATCCTAGATGGAGAATTAACACTTAAAAAGGGTGGTATTCCAAAGGTTAAGGCTAGGGAAATTGCCCTAGAAATGCGTAAAAACCGCACTGAAATACAAAACTTAAGAATGGCCCATAATCAACTAGATAGTCATACGGCAGAGGGTATATCTGATAATGCTAAGTTTAATGCTCTTATTGCTATATGTCTGGTGTATAAGACTAATAGAAAAAGAGTATATGGTACTACCGAGGATTACTTAAACCATCTTAATGATGAGGTTGCTATTAAGGCTTCTGAGGAAATGGTTAAGACAATGACTACTATCAATCTAGACTATGAAAAAGACCTAGAAGAAAATAAGGTTTTAGTTAAGCTGGGCTTTGCTAATGAAAATTTACATTTAATTGATAAGGAGGGAAACTTAGTAGACATTGAAGGTAGAAAAGTAGACAAAAATGGGCGTTATATTAATGAGGCTAATGAGTATGTTGATAGTAACGGTCATAGAGTAGACGAAAAGGGTGAATACGTAGTAGAATTTCAAGAATTTACAGACTAAATAGGATATAAAATTCTATGGCCTTAAATAGAACATTTAATATTACTGCTGCTTTAAATTTAGCTGGCCCAGTTAATGCTCGGCCAGTTATTGCTCAAATTGAGAAGCAATTATCTAATATTACAGCTAATATTACTGTTAAGTTGACAGGCAGTACAGCATCACAAATTAATGCTTTACAAGGGTCTTTTGCTTCTTTTAATACTACTATAGCTAGCACTCCAAAATTAATTAATGATGTTACTGCGGCTTTGACTAGACTTTCGTCGGCTATTAGTGGGGCTTCTGGTCTAAAAACCCTTCAGGCTAATCTAGCTGGGACCGCTACTCCAATTGACAATCTAAAAAAGGGTGTTTCTGAAGCTACCAGCGAACTAGAAGAATTTGGTAGGGTTTCTGGAGCGTCCATAAAGAGATTCTTGGCTCTTGAATTAGCCAATAACTTAATCTTCACTATTATTGGGACTATTGGTGACGGGGTTAAGGAAGCTATTGCGTTTGAGCGAGAAATGAATAAGGTTGCTCAGACTCTAGGGGTTACACAGGGGGCTGTCAAACCACTATCAGATGAAATTAGTCGTCTAAGCACTAGTTTGGGCGTTTCATCTAAGGAATTAGGTAATATTAGCAAGATTTTGTCTCAGGCTGGTCTATCTGCCAGAGATACTAGGATTATTCTAGCGGATTTGGCGGAAACTGCCCTTACTCCATCTTTTAATAATCTGGAAAACACTACAGAGGGTGTTATTTCATCTATGGGTCAGTTTAAGATTAAGGCTGACGACGTTAAAGATGTATTAGGTTCAATTAACGCTGTTTCCGCTCAGTTTGCAGTTGAATCCGAAGATATTATTCAAGCTATTCGTCGTACTGGTGGTGTGTTTGCTAGTATGTCTAAGGGTGTTTCTGAAGGTAAGCAGGCCCTTAATGAATTTATTGCTATCTTTGCATCTATCCGTTCCAGCACTCGTGAAAGTTCTGAAGGTATTGCTACAGGTTTGAAAACTATCTTTGCCCGCCTGGGTAGAAGTGAAACAATTGAGAATTTAAAAAAACTAGGTGTTAATCTAGAGGATAGTGAAGGAAAATTTATAGGAGCATATAAGGCTGTTGAACTTCTTAGTACAGAACTATCTAAATTAGACCAGCTCGACCTAAAATTTTTCAAAATTACTGAGGAACTTGGTGGATATCGTCAGATAAACAAAGTTATTCCCTTGATTGGCGAAGGTGCAGAACGCATTAGAGCCTTTAATGTTGCTCAAGCTGGCACTGGCTCGGTTAGTAAGCAGGCCGCTCAGGCTCAAGAAACACTAGCTGTTAAACTAGCGAAGGTAAATGAACAATTTCTAGCTCTAATTAAAAATGTTGCTCAAAGTGAAACTTTTAAAACTATAGCTAATTTTGGTATTAAAACTGCCGAAGCGTTTATTGCAGTTGCCGACTCACTTAGAGACGTAATTCCCCTATTTGCAGCGGTCGCAGCTATCAATATTCTTCCTGGCCTAGTGACTTATGGTAAGGGTTTTGCTTCTGGTCTGGGCCAGACTAATCCAGTATCTCGGATTCCAACCAGAACTGGTAAGGCGTACGCACATGGAGACATAGTGCCGGGAATTGGTAATAGTGATAGTGTTCCGGCTATGTTGACTCCTGGCGAATTTGTTATTAAGAAGTCATCTGCTCAGTCTTATGGATATGATAGATTAAGGAAAATCAATGCTACTGGATATGCTAGTGGTGGAAGAGTAGGTATGGTTACTGGTGGTATCGTTCCTGGAAAAACATTTGAGGAGACTTCTAAGAAACTTAAATCTGTATTTGACGACATAATAAAAGCAATATCTACAAGTACAGATAATTTTAATAAACTTCCAAAGTTAGTGGCAAGTATTTCCACTCCAGGAACATTAATAAATCCACAAAGTCTTACTTATAATCCAAATGTTGGCATTCCGACACATTTAGGAGGACCGAATGGAACCCTGATAAACAATCCACTATATAAATCAAACGAAGATTATGATAAATATAAAAGGCCATATGATGAAGAACAGGCCAGCTTACGGCAGCAACAAACTGAAACGGGAGATACACTTTCCCAACTGTCTAAAGATAGACAAACTCAATTATCCGAACGTGCGGCTCGTAAACAGAGAATTAGTGACTTTAAGTCATTTACTCCTACTGGGGTTGGTTTTGGATATAATAGTGAAGAACAGAATATAGAGCAAATCAAAAAGAAGGCCGAGGCTCTTGGTCTAAAAATTAAGCCTGAAAAACTTCAAGAAATCATTGAATCTAAACTTGAAAAAATAGACGCTAATAAAATTGCGGAAAAATTTCGTGAACGCTTCGACTTATTCTATTCCTTCTTAGTTAATCCTGCCTTAGAAAGTTTTGTAGGGCGAGAGACAAAGGGGGCGGCCCAAATCACATCTGGTGTTCAAACTGGATTTACAACCTTTTCCGCTCTTAATAGTGGTCTTACTTCTGCTAAGGAAACTGGAGTTTTTGATGAAGGGGGAACTCTTGCTGGTGCAAGTGGTCTTGCTACTGGAGTTGGTGGTTTAGCAACAACAGCCATTCTCGGTACCGTTACTGGTATCGTAGCTGGTATTCAAGAGGGTTATAGGTTTGATTTACAGCATAATAATAATGAGCTAACCAAAGCTACTAATAATTTTATTAAGAATTTTGATAGTATCTCTCAAAGTGGCAAGTCATTAGATGAGGCTCTAGCAAACTTGGCTAGAAGGGCTGGTGGGTCAGTGAAGTCGGCACGAGACGTGCAGGAAAATGCTGGATTGGCTGGATTTGAAAATGTATTTGGGGATGAGAATGGTGGTCAACATGGAATAGCTAGAATAGTAGTAGGCAATGCCTCATTTGGAGTTACTGAGCTTATCGGCGCGGTCGGCGACCAACTATCCTATGGCTCTCCAACTAAATTAAATGATACTCAGCAGGTCGAAGCAAATAGGTTTCGTAAAACTGTAGCTGGTAAGAGAGATGTATTCTCCGGTGCTGCTAATTTTTTAAGACCTATTGCTGGCGTAATTGATGTTGCTAGTAACGCTTATAGATATTCCACTGGCCAATTAAATGAAAAAGATGATAGGGGTAATACTAAGAATGTATTTAGTTATAATGACTATCTAAACAAAAATGACCAGCGATTAGATGACCTTAACGCAGGAGAGCTAGCTGACATATCTAGAGGAAATGCTAATGATATTCTTTCTAGTAATGTAAAAATATTAACATCAGAAATTGCTAAAAGAAAAGTAGACGTAAGTAATATGGAAGAGTTAGATAAATTCTTATCTGACCCTAATACAATTCGGGCTGCGGCTAGTATAGAGAAAGCTACTTCTAATAGTGACAGTAGAGTTAATTACATTCAAGAGGCTGAGGACAATTATGGGGAGGCAAGAAAAGGGGGAAACGCTGAGAAAATAGCACAAGCTTTAATTCAATTAAGAGCTATTGCCTTACAGCCAGCAATTGTTGAGAGGCTAAAGGTGGCCAAAGCAGCAACTCCTTATATTAATATTGATACAACTGAACTAGATTTAGATTTAGCTAAGTTTGCATCGCAATTAGCACGTACTACTGATATATATGAAAAACATACTCACGAATTAGATGCTGTTTTCAATAATATTGAGGCTGTTTTATCTGGTGGAGCTATTAAGGCCTTTACACTTACAGACAATCCCTATAAAAATCTAGCGGGACTAAATAAGAAGGATTTTGATATATATACTAGTGAAGACCATATTAGTCGAATTGATACGACTGGTGGAACACTTCAACCCATTGCAAAAAGCATTGTAGATATTACATCCATAATAGAGCAACTTAAAAAAACTAAAACGCCAGAAGAAACAGACAAGGTATTAAACTCAGTTAAAAGTTTAAAAACTTCTGGCAAAAAGACTATATCTGAAGATAAAGTAGATGCTGTGCTAACAGATTTAATAAACTCACCAAAAGACTTTTCTGGCAAGCGTGATGAAAAGGGGTTAAAAATTCTTGCCTATGACAAATTGTCTAAACTTCTGGAGGAATTTGCTAAACCGTTAGTTCATGCACAAGAACTAGACAACAAAATAACTAACCGTAAACAAGACAATGCTAATCGCTTAATCGGTCCATCTCAGCGATTGAATGAACTAGATATTGATGAAAGAAATAGACAATTAGAATTTAAGAATAGTTTTAGAGAATTTAAGGGTGAAACTATTCGTCCAGAAGAACATTTGGCTAGTCTAGATAAGGAGTTTAAGACCTTAGGCGGTCTGGACACTGGTGAGAAAACTGTCAATAAAATACTTGAATTACAACAAAGGCTTGTAATAGATACTAGGGCGGTTGCAACAGCAACAGATGCGGGTGATAGAGCCATAATAGCTGGTGATATTGCGAAAAATAGTGTTGAATTAACTAATACACAAAAGGCCATGGAATTACTCTCAAAAGACACTAGGGTTTTAGCTGCTATAAATAAAGAACAGGTCGAAATACAAAAACAACGAGAAGGTGGACAAAACTTACTAAGTAAGCTATCAGGATTAGGTCCAGAAGAAAAATTACAGTATAATCTTAAAATTGGCTATGCTCAAAAATATCTTAGTGGCGCACCAGTTTCTGGAGCTGAACAAAAGGGTGCTGTGGAAGTAATCGGTGATGTAACGCACGAACTAAACGATAAGCAAAAGGGAGCATTAAATACAAGAATAGCTCAGTTAAACGCGAAGAATCTAAAACTAGATGGTACAGTTACTCCCGATTTAGCGAAAAGTTTGGCACCAGCCCTTACCGATGAGACCGATAGAGAAATAGAACTGGGTAAAATTTATACGGATTTTGGTACTGCTTTAAGTTTATCTGTCCAGGCTACAAAGCAACTAACTGAGGCCTTATATAATCTAACTAAAGATGCTATTAAAGCAGATGAGACACCGGCTCTAGCTACTGGAGGTTTTGTTGGTGGAACCTTTACTGGTGGTGATAGTGTTCGGGCTAAATTAACTCCGGGCGAGTTTGTAGTAAAAAGAACCGTGGCCCAACAACATGGAGATTTCTTAACGGCATTAAACAACGGCTACGCCTCTGGAGGGGAAGTAGACCCAGAAAGACTAAAATATGCTAGAGAGCGGGCCGCAGAGCGGGCCGCAATACGGGCTGAAGAACGAGACTCAAAAACAAGCCGTATTTACTCTCCGACAGTTATCAGGAGGAAACTTACTGCAAAAGAAGTTAAAGAAAAGGATGAAAAAGATTCTATTTTAGCTAGAGTGGTAGAAAAGGCCATAGCTAGACGTGGAAAAGGTGGAAATGGTGATACGGGTTCTGCCATCGTCCTTCGTGCATTTGAGAAGAAAGAGGAAGAACGAGACGAAATAATTAGGAGGTCAGAAGATAGAGGCTATGCTCACGATTTGGATATAAATGAGAGGTATGAGAAGTTGACTACAGGTAAAACATCCGTATCAGACAAAACAAGAGACGAGAACCGTAAAGGGATTGAGAGGGGAATAGCTATAAGAAAAGGTATCAACAGTGATAAACAAGCTGCTATTTTAGCTAGGGTAAAAGAAAATGGCATAGCTAGAGGTGGAAGGGGTGGAAAGGGTAGCAATGTCGAAAATCCGTTTATAGCTAAAGAAAAAATCCGCGTAGAGGAAGGTAGAAAAACAAACAGAGCGTCTATACGGACTAACACAGCAAGAAATGAAAAAGAAGCAAGATTACAACGCGAACGAGAGGACAGAGCAAGACCTACCCCAGAAGGAGAAGAAAGAGTACGACTCGAACGAGAGAAAGCAGCAGTAGAAGCGTCAGAACCAGCAGCAGCAAGACCTACTGTGACCATACCCAGTGAGATAAAACCCCATATATCACCAGAATATAAACCAGTAGATATAGATAAAGAGAGAAATAAATATATAAGTGACGCGGCTACGATTAAAGAGTTTTACGAGCTTGATGATGCCTCGGATTATCAGAACCGCCTTAAGCTTGAGAGGGAGGACCTAGACCGGAAACCAGAAGAAATACAAAGAAAAAAGGATTCGACCTTCGATAAGGCAGTAAACGCATCCCGACTAAAGCGGTATAACGAACAAAATGAAGAAGTTATCCGAAAAACAAAAGAAATTGTAAGTCGGTCTCGAAACTACTTCATACCTATTGGTGTACAAGCACTTTTCGGAGAAGAAATTCCAGAAAGTATTCCACTCCCAGAAGTATACACATCTGGACCAAGCAAAGAAACACAAAGAAAAGTTGCAGAGGGCAAACAACTCAAGCTAGAACAATCTACGGCATTCACAATGCAAGAAGCCAAAAGACACGATTATGCACACCTTGCGGATGAACAGGCTGAAGATGCCAAAAGACAAGACAAAAAATCCTTAGAAACTTTGCTGAAAAATTTAGCTTCCCCAATAGCACCTTTTGATAACGCACGAAACACAGAAATGCTGCGGACTGACCTAGAAAGAAGGCAAGACGAGGAAGAGTCTAAGAAGAAGTTCAAGGTAAGGGGCTTTGCCACTGGCGGACAAGTTGACTCCGTTCCAGCTATGCTAACTCCTGGTGAATTTGTAGTTAAGAAAGATGTAGCCCAGAAAAACCTTCCACTACTTCATAATCTCAACTCAACAGGAACCGTAAAGTTTGCTAATGGTGGGTCTGTTGGTGGGGGTGGAGGCGTAAGTTCATCAATGGGAGACATTGGTAAATTTGCCGAAGGTATGAGACAATTTATTGATTCGTCTAATAAATTCGCCCAAGCAATTGATAAATTAGCGTCAATAAAACTACCAGAAAAAATTGAACTTAGTGCTACACATAATGTTACCGTAACAATGAATGGTGGACAAGTTCTACAAGACTTATTAAACGGACCCCTGGGTGAAATAGTCAAGAGAGAAACTGAAAATGCCATAAAGCAATATATTAATCCACAAACTGGAGAAACAAAGTCAGGATTTACAAATGGATAACAAGGGATATTACCATGGCTAGTGCAACGACAATGACATATGGCTCGTACAATTTTGTACCAGTTCCATTACTACAGATTGGAAAGACTTATACTAAGAGTGGAGACGGTACGTCTATAGGGGCAGTTAATAGAGTGGCTATCACTGGTACTCTAACTCCACTTCCAGAAACCTATGGTATTGTTGATATAGACTTTCTACAGGACACCCTAAAAGAAGCATTTAATGAGGATGGTAAGCTATTTGAAGTAAAGTGTGGTGATAATGTTTTACTACAATGCTATCCGCGAATCTTAGATATCTCATTTTCTCCATCTTCTAATAATTGGGTTATAACTTGCCCCTTCTCAATCAATATAGAATATGACCACGATGCGGACATAGAGGACTTACCATATCTTCAAAATGCAGAAGAAAGTTGGGAAATTCAGGCCATACCCGATAAATTTAAGTATACATTAGACCTTGATGACGGCCCCGATAGTAATATGACGGCATGGTCAATTACTCATACGGTTAATGCCACTGGGAAAAGAAACTATATTAGTAGTGGCGTTATAGAAATGGAGGCTTGGGAACAAGCTCGTAATTGGGTAATAGGACGACTTGGGGTAGATGATGAAGAAATAATTTCTCAGTCAGGTGTTTTAAATTTAGATATGGATGAATATCTATCGGGGTTTAATCACACTAGAGTAGTAAGCTTAAGTGAACTAAATGGAACTTATTCAGTAATCGAAAGTGCCCTTTATATTACTCCTAGTGGTAGTGGACTTAACGGAACGGCCCTAGAAGATATAACAATCAATATAGATACTGACTTAGCCGGAATGACACGAACGAGAATAAGTGGACAAATTGAGGGCCTGCAAGAAGTAGACTTTGGTACTAACCCTGGTGATTTTACAATTACCAAGGAAAAGTATAGTTCGGCCCTGGATTATTGGTTGGTTGTTAAACCTAGACTTTATTATAGGGCTAAAGAAGTTGTTGGGATTTTAGATAGAGATTTAAATGTAATTCCATCCAATAGTAGTGTTGGACATTCTCCAACACATGGAATAATATCCTATGACTACTCTTATGATAATCGCCCTTGTAATTATATCAGTGGGGCCATTACTGAAACTATTAATATAAACGATACTAATCCCGTTGATACATTTGCACGTATTGTTATTCCTGGCCGTGCATTAGGTCCGCTATTACAAGATATATCTACTCCTACAGAGTTTAAGCGTTCAATTTCAGTTCAGGCTGTTATGGCTCCTATTAGTGGATGTTCTAATTTCCTTACTGCTTATAGTAATAAACCAACCGCACAAGTAAATGAATTCTTATGTGAAATAGAAATGGACTTAGAGAGTAATTATGGACAGGTATTTAAGAGTCAGGACGGTGAAGGTTTTGACCCTAAAACTGGTGTATATAATAGAACTGTAGAGTGGACGTGTGTAAATTGCTCTGGTGATGCTCCTAATACAAGCATGTGTGAATAGACCTTTTAGCAAAAGGAAAAGTATAGGGGGGGCAAAGGAGCGGGGCACCTAAACTTACCCCATTAATCCAGATTAAGGAAAGCGACTAAAGGACTATCTAATGCAAAATAACTGCTCACCAGCATCAATCTTTGGGGGACTTCAACAGACCTTATTCTTGGGCTGTTCTGTAATCTCTATTTCGGCCCAGTGTGGATGGGGAGAACAAATAAGCGAACTAACCATAGACTTAGTGCGAGACCCCTGTGAGGCCCCTATTGACCGCCCTAAAATCTACTATAATTCTTTATTGCAAGAACAGACTACGACGGCAGCCGACTATGGCTTTATTGGCGAGGAAGTTGAAATTATAGGGCGTCCAGCATACTTACGCATAGGAAATTTTGAATACTCTGGCTTAATACAGAATTGGGAAAAATCGTTAGATGAGGGGAGCTATCCTCGATATCGAGTGAAGATGGTGGACCCGCGTGAAATTCTAGGGGGAGTTTCCCTTATTATTAATAATTATTCTGGAAGTGTGGCCAATGTAC
>Ga0163155_10003088_pt1 | contig 18114 bp, 17 predicted proteins | sample OliLakLV19SP4G1_FD_148611 | JGI IMG/M metagenome (GOLD analysis project Ga0163155, IMG submission 148611) | Freshwater microbial mat bacterial communities from Lake Vanda, McMurdo Dry Valleys, Antarctica - Oligotrophic Lake LV.19.SP4.G1 | ecosystem: Environmental > Aquatic > Freshwater > Lake >... | reverse complement strand
GGCCTATCTTAGTCCCAAGCGGTCACGGCTGGCTTGGCCTGGCTGGGAATCACACAGTGGTTAATGGGGCTCAAGTTTCAGCCGAAACCTAGGATGGTGCTGATCTGCGATTTTCGGGGCTTCGAGCCGCCGGAGATGGTGAAGCGACGGCCGGTAGTGGTTGTCGCCTCGAACCCTGACCGTGACCAAATGGTGACGGTCGTGCCGCTTAGCAAGAGTCCCCTCAGCGTAATCGCGCCTGGCACGACGGACTCACAGCGCCTCTGGTTCCACTCTCAGGTGGCGCGCCCATCTGGGCAAAGTGCGACATTCTCCGGCGTGTTTGCGCCGCACAGTCGCTGGCGGGCCGAGGTCACGCCGGCCGGGCGGGGGACACCCACCACGTCTGACCCGCGCACACCCGCCGAACGGCACCGGGCGATGACCTGGGCGCAGCGACTCAAGCGGGTCTTCGGCATTGAGATCGAGACCTGCGAGCAGTGCGGGGCCCGCCCGCGGGCGGGATCGGGTTTCACTGATCAGTCAGCAGAGCCGGTTCGCCCCGGCATCACGGGGCCCGGGGTGGGCGGCTGCGCCGAGCAGGGTCCGCGGTGCACAAATCCAGCGTTAACGGGGAGATTTGCGGGGCCGTGGGTTGGCGCCGCGGGAAGAAGCCCAGCCCGACGGCCGTGGCGGCCGGGATCCCGGGCTGGCAGACTCAGGGGCTGGGGTGTTTGAAATGCCTATTCCCATCGAACCAGCTTCGGATCGTCGCGAACGGTGGCGAGCTGCTGGTCGATGCGACCGGCGAGCTACTCGCCCTTCTGCAGTGGGTTGCGCGCCGTGCCGGTACGTTTGACGTGACTCTACACCAACTCATCCGGGTTCAAATCCGGGGCGTAGCCCGGCAGAAAATGCAGGCTCAGCTTGCCATCGTTCGAAGCAACGTAGTCGCGCTACTCGCGACCCTCGCCCTCGGGCAGCGAATTCCAAACCCTAGGCGATAGGTCGAAATCCAACTGCTAAAAGCAGAACGGGTGCTGTCGAAAGAACCTTCGTTTGCAACCTCCAGCAGTCAGTTGTTTGGCTACGGTGATGGAGTAGCAGTGGGCAAAGGAGCCGGGACTGGCGATGACGCGGCAGACGGCTGAGGGGCCTTGACTCCGGAACGCACGAAAACGGCGTTTTCAATCTTGTCGAAAGCAATCTGATACGGCTTCGGATCAAGGATCGGCTTTTCTTGTTCCGACGTTTGGCCGTACATCGCCGACAGCTTCTTGGAATCAACGAAATTGAGCCGTATGGTCGAAAAGTTCGGACGGATCTGCTCGACAAATGCCGTCGCCTTAGTGTTTCCGCTCGAAGAAACACCTCCCATTGCTTCCCAGAACCCGGTCTTATTCCCGGCCGGGCTAGCTGCGGTGATAAAGCCCGTATCCCTATCGGCACTTTGCACGATATATCCGAGATCCTGAAAAACACTGATAACCGACCCGAAGACGATCGTCTTGTCAGCCTCGAATTCCTTAGTCTGAAACGCTTGAATCTGTAACGGTGCCAAATCTGATCTCGGGACAGTAGCGCAACCGCTAAGAACGAGGGCCGACATGCAGATACCCGAGAGAACTATTTTCATTTTGATCTACCTCCCTAACACGCGGTGAATTAGAACTCGCTCGCTCGACTTCTAAAGTCGGAAACTACTTTATTCGCACCGAACTTAATCATCAGCGTCATGGTTCTTTGAGTTTGCTCAAATCCCGCCGCGCCGGAATTGCCGCCGCCAAGAATGATCGTCCAGTAGCTACTCGACTCCGTTGACTGAGCTACCGAGGCTTGTCGCTGATAGGTCCAGACCTCCTGCCCGGACGAGTCTATTGACGTAATGTTCGGGGCACCAAAAGCTTCCAGCACCTGTGTTTGATTGGTCTCCCCTACTTTGAGCTTCAATTGGACATTGCCATGAGTTAGCTCGCTATTCCGAGTCGTCACGGGCTTGGTCGGAGCTGGCGCGCATGCCACAAGCACACCAAGTATGAGCGCCGAAGCGGCAAGATTCTTGATCAAGGGTAATTTCCTCTTTGGTTCGCTCAGGTCAGGTCTCATTCAACGCTACTTGGGCAAGAATTTTGGTTACGCTCGACTATCGTCTCTAGCCTTCAAAATTTCTAGAGATTTCGGTTTTGCCGGCGAAGCAACCGCATAGTAGCCTACCGGGACGGCACCACCCACGTGGTCTTCGAGCCGCTGGACTTCATGGCGCGGTTGGCGGCCCTGGTGCCGAGGCCGCGGACCCACCTGACCCGGTACCACGGGGTGTTCGCGCCGCACAGTCGCTGGCGGGCCGAGGTCACGCCGGCGGGGCGGGGCAAGGCCACGACGACGGACCTGCGGACCCCGGCGGAGCGGCCCCGGGCGAAGACCTGGGCGCAGCGACTCAAGCGGGTCTTCGGCATTGAGATCGAGACCTGCGAGCAGTGCGGGGGCAAGGTCAAGGTGATCGCCAGCATCGAGGACCCGACGGTGATCGGGAAGATTCTCGGGCACCTGGCTTCGCGGGAGCTGCCGGCCGGAATCCGGCCGCCGTCGCGGGGCCCGCCCGCGGGCGGGATCGGGTTTCACTGATCAGTCAGCAGAGCCGGTTCGCCCCGGCATCACGGGGCCCGGGGTGGGCGGCTGCGCCGAGCAGGGTCCGCGGTGCACAAATCCAGCGTTAACGGGGAGATTTGCGGGGCCGTGGGTCGGCGCCGCGGGAAGAAGCCCAGCCCGACGGCCGTGGCGGCCGGGATCCCGGGCTGGCAGACTCAGGGGCTGGGGTGTTTGAAATGCCTATTCCCCGGACCGCCCACGCACGCGAACAGCGACGACAGGATCAACACAGGTTGCAAGCGCATGGGCGTCCTCCCGTTCAGAAGCGAAAGCTGAAGCTTTCCCGCTCGAGTTGCCGCTGCCAGACCACATCGTGCGGCGGCGAGAGCAGCAAGTGCCAGGTCTGCTGCTGGCGCCGGTAGGGTTCTGCCACGGCCCGAAACACCGCCGGCGTCAGCACCGCCAGGCAAAACCCTGCGGGCCACCGCGCGGACTCGTAGCGTAGGAGGCTGATCGCGGCGTCGCGTGCGAGGCTCGCGAGGGCCTGGGTACCGGGGTAGTCATCGGGATGGGTCCAGACAGCGTGGTCGGCTGCGAACGGCGGCCGGGTCAGGTCCAGCGCGCAGCTGGCGGCACCGTGAAACTCGAACAGGGTCAGCTCGAGCGTCGCGGAGCGGCCGCGCAGGCCCTCGCTGTCCAGCCAGAAGCGCAGCCGCCAGTACCCGGCTTCTGCGCAGGCAGTCTGCCGGTCCTCCGCTCCATAGAAAACGCCGGGATCATCGAGCCGGCGAAACCGGGACCCCTGCGCAGCCGGCCGGTAGCGGAAGGGTGTGGCCAGCAGCCAGTGCAGGCCGGTGAGGCCATTGGGCAGGGGTGGCTTCGCGTCTTCGAGGATCTCCTCCAGCAGTGCCTGATCACGCAGCTGGCCGCCGGCAAGGCGCATGCTCGCAATCTGGTGCTGGGCCTCGACAGCGCGCCAGCCACTGCCCTGCCAGGCGCGGGCCTCAGACGCGAGCGCGGTGGGCGTCCACGTAGTCGCAGGCATGCACCAGGCCCTCCACCGTCTTGATCGCCGCGAGTGGCGTCTGGCCACCAAAGACACGGTTGCCGGCCTGCAGCCACGCCCGGGCGAGTTCATCGTTGCCACCGACCATCGAGGTCAGCGAGCGGTACAGGCGCACGAGGTGGGCGCCAAGCTCCCACGACTTCGCGCCCTCCGTCAGCAGGAATTTGCCATTGAGCAGCCTGGACGCCGTGGGCTGGCTGACGCCGACGATGGCGGTAAGGTCGGTGGACTTGAGCTTCAGGCGGCGGGCCGCCTCGGCCACGGCCCTGGTCAGGACGCGGGCACGTTCCGCGTCCGGGCTCGGGGTCGAGTCTGCATGAGGGCGGTTGGCGGGCATGTCAGTATTCTAGAGAATGTATAGATAGATTAGAACGACTTTAGAATGATACGTCGCTCGTTATGACAAATTATTCCGCGCACAACTCCCGGCATCCCGGACGGGCAAGCCGCACAACATCCGCCTATATTCCCTATACCCCCCTATAACCGCCTATCACCGAATATGACGTGCCAACGGGCGCCGGCCGATTCCGTGGGTTACGAATCAATGAGTTGGCTCAGCCCAGCCGCTCTCATAATGCTCAGGTGGATACGGCCGGGTATGTCGGAATTCTTGGCAGCTGCAATAATTCGAAATGCGCATGCGTTGCGGGGGAGTTGTCTCGGGCGTAGTGCGGGTTTCCCGGGATACTTAACAAAAAAGGAAATCGCCATGGGAAGAAATCCATTGCTGGCCCTCGCCCTTCTGATTCTCGTACCAGCCGCCCAGGCCGAGGGACCACGGCAGAAACCCACGTTACATCGGACGCTCCTGCAGTTTTCCTCGGCGTACGGCGGCGACGAACTGCCTTAAGAGATCGACCGCATATTTGGCCGGTTGGACACGAGCGGTGACCTGCTGATCATCGTCCGTGGCCTTGTTTTCAAGGACGACCCCACCGTCCCGGCTGAATTGCGCGGCAAGAACGACGAAGAGGATTTTCGCGGCCTTGTCAGCTGTCTGATCGAGAGTGGCCGGGCCGTCGAAACGCAGAACATCGTGACGCGGCCATTTCCGGCCAACGAAGCGGGCAACTCCATCATCCACGCGCATGTCGACCTGCCCAACCCCTGCGTTGCGCCGATCGTCATGGTGCTCGCGGGCTCTGAAGACTAATGGTTCGCGATGACTGGCTTCGAGTCTGAGGCCGACGCGAACTGAAGCACCTTGGCATCCTGCTCGAAGCGACACCCGACAGGCAGGGCGCATTGCTGGTGGCCGACAACAGCGCACTGACAGCAGTTGGCAATCGGGTCATGAAGGTATCGCGCGGTTGGCCGCCCTGGTGCCGAGACCGCGGGCGCACCTGACGAGGTACCACGGGGTGTTCGCGCCGCACAGCCGGTGGGGCTGGCAGACTCAGGCACCCAAGGTGTTTGAATGACCTATACCCGAAACCGCAGCCGCTGACCGTGCCGGCGACGAGTAACCAGGTGCGGTCTATGGACTTCATGCACGACCAGCTGAGCGACGGCCGCAGCTTCCGGCCGTTCAACGTGCTCGATGACGTCAATCGCGAACGGCTGGGCATCGAAGTGGATCTGTCGTTGCCGTCCGCGCGGGTCAGCCGCTCGCTCGAACAGATCATCGAGTGGCGCGGTCGACCGGCCGTGATCCGCTGCGATAACGGTCCGGAATACCTGAGTGAGGCGATCCGGGACTGGGCCCGCAGCCAGGACATCCCCCTGGAACACATCCAGCCCGGCAAGCCCCAGCAGAACGCCGACGTCGAGCGCTACAACCGCACCGTGCGTTACGACGGGCTGAGCCAGACGCTGTTCGACTCGATCGCGGAGGTCCAGGAATCAGCCACCCGCTGGCTCTGGACTTACAACCACGAGCGTCCGAACATGGCCATCGGCGGCATCACCCCGATACAGAAACTGGCGATGGCTGCTTAACGCCACTTCTGGGAAGAGCTACACATGGGGGGATTACCGGAATGTCAAAGTCATCGCCAGAATCGAGGACCCAACGGTGATCGGGAAGATTCTCGGGCTCGTGGGTCGGCGTGACGGGAAGCCGGCCAGCCCGGCGGCCGTGGCGGCCCGGATCCTGGGCTGGAAGACTCAGTTCGCGGGTTTTGAATTGCCTATTCTCCTTGAATTTACTGGTCGCCTTTGTGGAAACGTTCCGCCGGCGGTTGCGTTGACCCGCAATTGACGCGTGACATCGGGCGCGCTATACGTCAGTCGCCGCTGGCGCCGCGTGATGGGCGTTGCGGATTAGGTAAAACCAAGAGCACGCGCTGCAGTGTGCCGAAACGAGTCGAGGGATTCTCTAATGGCACTAGTGCCTCGTGCGTCTAGTCTGGCAACCGGCTTGGTGCTGCTGGCGATTGGCGGCAGCGCGGCCGCAGCGTCGTTCACGATACGGTTGGGTTCAGCGACCACGCCAAATTCCGCCACCGGCGATCCGGGCGACGGCCCCACCGATGCGCGGTGGATTCGCTATGCCGATGGCCGCACTGAGATCTTCGGCGACTCCAACTTCATCACGCCCGAGTTCAACAGCAATCTCACGGTTCGCCTGCAGCCCGACTACAACGCGCGGTCGGCCCTGGAGTTCAATCTCGGCCGCCTGCCCGACTATCTTCGGGTGCAGTCCGCATTACTGCGGCTGACCACCGGTAACATCAACGTGCAGTCGTCGTTCAACGCCGGCTTTGTGCGGCATCTCGATTCCTCGCGAGCCGTCGGCAATCCCGGTGCCACCTGGACCTACGACGAACTTGGTAGCGCGCCGATTGTGGCGAACCTCGGACCCGCCCCCTCGGCGCCTGTGCTCAATACCGCATTCGATGTCAGCGCTGCAGTGCGCGCTGATCACGCCGCCGACCGCGCCTATAGCCCCTTTGCCCTGGCAGAAGATCCAAATCGCGGCTTTCGCGCCATCGTCAACTACAACAGTGAAGACGCGCTCATCACTGACAGCCGTCCGCTGCTGGCCGTGGAGATGGAGATACCCAATCCCCTCAGCATTCTGCTTGAACCGCTTGGCGGTAGCCGCTTCCGCAAGACCTTCACCCTGTTCAACGAGGTCACGAAGCCGCTGGAGCTGATCGATCTGGAGTTCGATCCCGCCCTCTACGCCGAAGATTCACTGGGCATCGTCAGCGCGGCTCCGCTGGCCAACGACTGGGACCAGTTCCTCCTGGGGTCCGCGATTGACGTACCCGCCGTATTCACACTGGCTGCCCTGAGGGGCGGCGTCGGTCTCGGTGGATCGGTGTCTGGCTTCGCCGTCGAGTTCGACTGGCTTGGCGCGGGCCTGCCCACCAGCCAGGCGTTCTCGGTCTTCGATCGCAGCAGTTTCGAGTTGCTGTACTCGTCTACCGCTGAGGCCCAGGTCGTGCCGGCGCCGGCCGCCGCGTGGCTGCTGCTGACCGGTGTTGCCGGGCTGGCTGGCTGGCATCGCGTACGGCGCCGTGGCCGTGGCGGGGATCAACCGGCCAGGGTCGCGGGAGAGTCGTAGTGGTCACCATGCGCTTCGCGGCAAAGACCATCGCCGGCGTACTGTTTGCTGGGTGGGCGACAGTCGCGGTCGCTGCGCCGAGTCTGCAGATCACGGGTTACGAGCTCGTTCGCGTGGCCCGCGTCAACGTCACGGTCTACAACTACTACTACCGGACCAACGTACGGAATACCGGCAGCAATGCTCTCAGTGTGATGGCTGAGCTCAACCGCTTTCCGCCCGGCGTGACGGCGACCGATGGCCAAGTGACTTTTGGCGATGTGCCGGCAGGGGCTACGGGGCGCAGCACCGACATGTTCGTGTTGCGTCATGACCGGGTGCGCGGCGCGTTCAACGCTGCGCGGCTGGGCTGGCGTTTTATGTTCGTGGATGAGGCAGCCACCCGGCTCCAGGGCAGCCCGGGCGCGCCCGCCCTTTCTGCCATTGCGGACTACCTCGAGCCTTCTCCGCCTTACCAGCTATCGCAGCTGAGCCAGGATGCGGACGGTCAACGTGTCTTGCGCACGGCGCTCGATGTGTCGCTGCGGCCGGATGCCACCATCGGCCAGGTCAATGGCGCCCTCGCCGTGATCGGGGCGCGGATCGCCGCCTCGGTGGCCGGTCGCCGCGATATCAGCATCCTGCTGCCCGATCCCGGCAGTCTGCCGGCGCTGGAGTCCCTGGCCGCCCAGCTGCGGCTGCAGCCCGGAATCGAGACCGTCGGCCTCTCGGTGTTGAAACGCTTCGATGAGCTGCCGCCAAGCCCGGCAATAACGGCGCCTACCGGGGTGCGCCCCATTCAGCAGCATCTGGCCATCCGCGCGCATGCGGCCTGGAATCTCCTGGGCCTGCTGCGACAGCCGGCCCTGCAGGGCCAGCGACCGGTCTTTGTGATCAGCGATTTTTTCGGCCAGGGGGTCCCGGATACCACGGTGTTCGGCGTCAATCCCCTGCAGCGGGCGGACTTCTACAACCAGGCACCAAACGCCAGTGGCCACGGTTATTCAGTGCTGGGAGTCATAGCAGCCCGTTATCCGCGCAGTGGCACCAGCCTCGCCTCGCAGGCAACGGGCCTGCTGCCGGTAGGTGATCTGCCCGTGCGGGCCGTGGACGTCAGCGGCCTGCCCGACGACCAGCACTACAAGAAGCTTGCGCAGGTCATCAAGGACCTGCGGGCGACCGGGCGTAACGTGATTGTGAACGAATCCCTGGGCCGTTGCGGCACGGACATCTGCACAACTGCGACCGCCCGCGAGGCGCACGTCGATGCCCAGAAGCTGATCGGCGCCATCCGTGGCGGGGACGCCAGTGTGGATCTATCGGGCTCATTTCTGATGTTCGGGTCGGCGGGCAACAACGCGTCGAACCGGCCCTGGGACGAGAGTGGCGCGAACCGGGCCGCCGTTAATCCACAGGTTGGCTCTTTCCCGCTGCACGACTCCGCTACGTTGACCGTAATCAACCCCGCTGACGGGGAGCCCATCACGAACCTGTTCGGCACCGCGCAAGAACTCGCCAAGCTGCCCAATCTGCTTACTGTCGAGGCGCGGCGCAACTTTCTCGCGGCGGCCAGTGGGCTGCCTCCTCCCAGCCGCACGGAGGTTCCGCCGGCCCCGGAGTGCCTCGCGAGCTACTCGGCGCTGGGTGGCCACGTATCTGCCATTGGTGGCCAGAACGTGATTACCGCCGTTGGCGGGACGCCCACTACGGATGAGAGGGCCGGAGTCCTGGTGCTGGATGGTCCCAACCAGGCCAGCGGCGCCAGCTACAGTCAGGGGACCTCCTTTGCGAGCCCCCAGGCTGCGGCCGTGGCGGGCTGGGTCTGGAGCCTGCGGCCCGATCTTCCGGCTGGGCAGGTACGCGACATCGTCCGGGCAGCGAGCAAACCGGCCTCGACACAGTCTGCCTGCGATGTTCGCGACACCCAGGCCCAGCCTGTGGTCGATGTCTACTCGGCGGCGCTGGCCACGGACAACCCGTTCTTTGATCAGCCGGGGCAGTCGGTGAACCTGGGTACCGCCACCACGGCCCCCGTGCGGAAATGGCTGCTCGACGTGGCGTCGGCCGACCTCAACGGCAACTTGCGGGAAGATCAGCCGGACGGCAAGTTCACCCAGGCGGACATCCTGAAGTTTTTGAAGGAGTTTGCGGCGCGCAAGGGCGCGACGGACTACTCGCGGTATGACCTCAACGGTAACGGCGCCACCGGCGAGCCCTTCGCCCGTACGGACGTCGGCTTCATCTCGCGCTTTGATCTCGACGGCGATCTCGCCTGGGGCACGGCGAATCTCTCGATCGAGCGGAATCCGGTGCCGGTTGAAGAGGCCGTCAATACGGCCGACATCACCGTGCTGATCTACTACGCCTACAGCAAGCTCTACACCGGCAATGAGTACGAGCGCACGCTGCTGCTGGCCCCCTATCTCGAGCGCTTCAACAGCAACACCCTGTTTCTCGAGGCCATCGAGCTAGTGGCGGGACCCGAGCAGCAGATTATCCGTGTGGGCGGCATGGGCAGCGAACCGCGGGACAGCGTGTTTACGAGTCTGTGTTCCCTGGGTGGGTCGCGCGGTACACCGCCGTTCGAAGGTGAGCCGGTTACGGCTGCGTTTGTTGCAGGCACCGAGCCCATCTTCTACAGGCCAACCAACCAGTCGAACCGGATCGCCCCCCAGACGCCGAACGCAGTCAATTGCTCGTCATTCGTGGCAACGCTGCCCGGCACGGGCCGTTGGTGGCTAAACGTTGCCGCGCGGACCAGGAATGCAGGTCCTCCCGCCGAAGACAACGAATACCAGCTGCGGATCTATCTCGGCGAGCCCGACCTGGCCGCCGGGCCGGATGCCAATCTGTTTACGCCACCGCGCCGGGCCCAGACCCAGACCATCCAGTATGGGCCTGTGCTGTCGCCCATCCTGGATCCAACCAGCCCGATTCCCTTCGTGCCGGCCCCGGGGTTTCCGCCAGGCTTTCGCATCAGGGCGTTTGAGTTCGTGCCCAGCCTTTAGCTCAACGAGGAACACTACTGGCGCCGGCGCCGTGCAGTTCCGCTCCTGCCGCCGCCAACGGGATCCGTCCGGCGGCGGCCACGACCTCGCCGGCAAATCCCGACAGGGTGCCCACCAGGACCAAGGTGCTCGCGAGCAGCGTGAACAGCGCCACGGTGGCCATAGTGCCGATCACCCCTTCCAGGACCGTGGCCGCCCACAGCAGGCCGCCGAGCCTCGCGCGGTTTTTCTTAGCTTCATTGTTGCAGGGCGCCCCGCAGGCGCTGGATCGCCAGGTCGAGGAACGCCGGGACCTTGCGTGAGGCGTTCCGGCCTTCCCGGTGGACGACGTGAACCGGCACCGGCTCCGGTTCCGAGTCTCGGAGCAGCAGTACCATGCGCCCATCGCGCACCGGCGCCGCCACCTGGTAGGACAGCAGGCGGGTGATGCCGAAGCCGGCAATGGCGGCAGCGAGCGCCGAGTCGTTGGTCGTGGTGCTGAGCCGGGGCTGGACCCGGACGGCGCTGGCAAGGCCGTTCCGGACGAGCCGCCACTCACTGGTCGGGAGCACACCGCGCGCAGAAATAATCTGGTGGTGGGCGGAGGTCACGCCGGCTGGGCGGGGGAAGCCCAAGGCGATGGACCTGCGGACCCCGGCGGAGCGGCACCGGGCGATGAGCTGGGCGCAGCGCCTCAAGCGGGTGTTCGACATCGAGATCGAGACCTGCGAGGCGTGCGGGGGGAAGATCAAAGTGATCGCCAGCATCGAGGACCTGGCGGTGATCATCAGGATCCTCGGGCACGTGGCGGCCGGGGTTCCGGGCTGGCAGACTCCGCTCAGGGGGGTTTGACATGCCGATTTCCACCACACGCGATCCCCAATCTGTCGACCGTGGCCTCGGCCTGGCATGGATTGCGCTGGCCGCCGGACTGCTGCCGGTCGTGGTGGTCCACACCTGTTACGTCGTCTCGGCGCAGGCCGGGCTCATCCCCGGCTGCATCCCGTACGTCAGCGGCTGCACATCGATCAGCGCCGCCGGACGTTATGGTGCCGCCTACTTCATCTTCAAGGGCGGGATGATTCCTGCCGCCGTGATCATGGCGGCGTACTGGGTGCTGTGCCGGCGGTGGTTACTGTCGCTCGGAGCCGGTGACTCCGCGGTGGTGAAAGCCATGGTACTGCTCGGGGTGATATCGGCCGCGTTCCTCGTGCTGTACACCGTGTACCTCGGCTCCAAGGGCGATTTTTACAACCTGATGCGCCGCTATGGCGTCAACATCCACCTCTCCTTCGGCGTACTCGCCCAGATGCTTCTTGCCCGCGAATTGGCGCGCCTGCCCGTCGCCCTGCGAACTGCGATGCCGCGCTGGATCGTGAACGGCAAGCTGCTGACAGTCGGCATCCTGCTGGCGCTCGGCCTCGCGAGCATCCCGGTGGGCAACTTCATCCCGGACAAGGATCGTGGCGAGAACGTGATCGAGTGGCTGTTCGCGGCGCTGATGGCCGGCTATTACCTGCTCACCGCCTGCGCATGGCAGGCGACGGATTTTCGCGCCGCACTGAGCGTCGCCAGCGCCTCAAGGCCGGGCAACAAGACCGGACTCGCGCGACGCCGGACTATTTGAGTGGCATGCGCCGCGGTGTACCCCAGTTGCCCGTAAACCGCGTCGGCGTCAGCGACCTTGGCGTCAATGCCGAGAGGGTTCGTTCGTTTTCGGCGTCAGTTTGAGCAGGCGCCCCTTGGAACCGGCGCGCTCATCTTCCAACACCCAGATTGCACCATCAGGGCCTTGTTCGACCTCGCGGATCCGCGCGCCCATATCCCACTGATCGGCCTTGGTTGCGTTTTCACCATCGAGTTTAACGCGAACGAGTGCTTTCCCGCTTAGCCCGCCAATGAAGGCGCTGCCCTTCCAGTCTTTGAACATGTCGCCCGAATAGATCATCAAGCCGCCGGGTGAAATCGCAGGGTTCCAGAAGACTTTTGGCGCTTCAAAACCATCACCTGCGGCGTGGTCCGGAATATTGCGCCCATCGTAATGGTCGCCATTGGACACGGTTGGATAGCCATAATTGGCGGCCTTTTTAACGAGATTCAGTTCGTCGCCGCCAGCGGGGCCCATTTCTTGGTTCCACAGGCGGCCCTGCGCATCGAATGCGATGCCAAGTGGGTTGCGGTGGCCGTATGACCACACCTGCGACTTTAAGCGGCCCTGATCGTAAAAGGGATTGTCCGACGGCACCATGCCGCTATCTGTCAGGCGGACGATTTTCCCGAGATTTTGGTTCAGGTCTTGCGCCGGGTCGAACTTCTGCCGCTCGCCGCTGCTGATATAGAGCATGCCGTCGGAACCAAAAGCGAGGCGGTGGCCATAATGGCCTTGGCCGGAAACCTTTGGTTCCTGCCGCCAGATTACCTGCACGCCGGTCAATGACGGCTTTTCGCCCGGCAATTCAAGCTTGCCGCGAGCCACCGCAGCGCCATATCCGCCTGCACCCGCCTCGGCGAAGCTCAAATAGACATACTTATTGTTGGCGAAGTCAGGGTGTAAAATCACATCGCCCAAGCCGCCTTGGCCACCGTAAGCAACTTCCGGCACGCCAGCAACATCAATAACCGCGCCTTCGTTTTCCCACAGCTTCAGTGCGCCCTTTTTTTCGGTGATCAGCGCGTACGGCGTGCCGGGGATGAAGGTCATCGCCCAAGGCTCATCGAAAGTGGCAACGACCGTGGTTTCAAAAGACTTTTCTGAACGGCTCGCTGGTGCTGCGTCACTGACTGAGGGTTGGCAGGCGGCGGACAAGAACGATGCGCTGATGAGAAATGAGAGTTTTTTCATAAGGGGGCTCCTTTGCCGCTCGTGAACGCAAGTTGGTGTTTCATTGTTCCGATAGCAAGAGGCTTGCATATTACGAAGTGCCAGCATGTGCCGCAGTCATCCTTACACCGTGAGACTTTGGAAGGGTTGGCGCCACACAGGGCTCGCACCAGGAAGCTTGGCATGATTACCATATGAGAGAATATTGACCAATGAGTTGGTCGGTACGGCGCAGGGCACCAGGCGTCACCAGCTGCACAAGGTCGCGACCCGCAGTTGCAGCAGACGTGCCGTTGAGCGCCACGTACTTGCTGGCCGAGAGTCCCCCTGGAAACCCTCCGGCCCTTCCCGGAACCGGCGCAGCAGCGCCTTCTCCTGTCGGGTGTTGAGCTTGCCGTGCAGCCGATCAAGCAGCCGGGTCCTCTCCATCAGGAACTCAAGCCAGCTCAGCGTGTGCCCCTGGGCGGCGAGAACAAGAGCGGAGAACCAGTCGAGCCAGTCGTCCACCTTAAGCCCCTTGTTGGCAGCCTCGAGCTGCGCGTAGTAAGCCTTGCGACGGTGCTGGATGAACAGGGACCACGCGGTCAGGCTGGGCTGCCCGGCCCCCTGGGCCAGGGCCTTCTCGGCAAGCGCGAGCCCGGCGCGGGCGAGCGCGGGCAGGGGTCGTTTGCCCGTTGGGGCCGCTGCGTTAAACCAGTCGATGAATGCCGCCATTGCTGTCGGCACTGCCGGGGACGGCGGCGCCTCGAAATGCACGGTGGGCTCGCGGATCGCCCCGGACACCACCTGTAACCGGGGTGCGGCGTTTCGCCCCGGCGGCAGCCCGCTGCGGGGCCCATCTGCTAGAGTTTCGCTTTGATCCGCAGCGATAAAAACTTGAATAACGACAATCCCTTGGCTGTCCTCGGCCGCCTCGGCTGCCTGGTCCTCACAGCCACTCTCCTGGGCTGCGGCTCGGGCACCAGCCAGAAGGCGGGCGGACCGCCCGGCATGGGTCCGCCCGGTGGCCCCGGCGGCGCGGCGGTGGCAGTGGTCACCAAGCGGGTCGCGCTTCAGTCCTTCACCGACCGCTTCACGGCCCTTGGCACGGCCCGGGCCAACGAGTCCATCGAGGTGACGGCCCGCACCACCAGCGTCGTCACGAAGATCAACTTCCGCGAGGGTCAACGGGTGCGCACCGGCGACGTGCTGCTGGAGCTCGACAGCCGCCAGGAAGGCGCCGATTTGAGCCTCGCGGAGGCCCAGCTGAAGCAGGCGGAGAACCAGTACGAGCGCAGCAGGACGCTGGCGGTCAGCCAGGCGGTCTCGGCGGCGGACCTGGACCAGCTCGAGGCCAACGTGCTGGTTGCCCGGGCCCAGGTGCGGGGCGCCAGGGCGCGGCTCGACCGGCTCGTCATCCGGGCACCCTTCGCCGGCACCGTAGGCCTGCGCAAGGCCAGCCTCGGCGACTTGGTGGGACCGGACACGGTCATAACTACCCTGGACGACACCAGTGTCATCAAGCTGGAATTCGGTATCCCCGAGAATTTTGTCGGCGACCTGCGCACCGGCATGACGATCACGGCCGACAGCACCGTGTACCCGGACCGGAGCTTCCATGGCGCGGTCGCGTCCATCGACTCCCGGGTCGATGCCGTCACCCGCGCCGTCACCGTGATCGCCACGGTGCCCAATGGCGAGGGACTGCTGAAGCCCGGCATGTTCCTCACCGTCGCCCTCGAGAAGAAGCGCGACAATGTGCTGCTGATCCCGGAGGAGGCGCTCGTCCCCCGGGAGGGCCGCCAGTACGTCTTCGTGGTGGAGAACGGCAAGTCGATGGAGCGGGAGGTGGTTCTCGGTGGCCGCGCGCCTGGGCTCGCCGAGATCCGCAGCGGCCTGGAATCCGGCGCCCAGGTGATCACCGAAGGCACACAGCGGGTCCGTACCGGCGGGGCCGTGCAGGTCACTCCCGACAATTAAGGGCGACAGTTAACGCCGACAGCCGACGACCCGCGGAGGGTAATCGCCATGTTGCTATCCGATATTTCCGTCCGCCGCCCGGTCTTCGCCGGTGTCCTGAGCCTGATCCTCATCATCCTGGGGATCCTCTCGGCGCTGCAGTTGCCCGTGCGGGAATTTCCGGACATCGATCCGCCGGTCGTCTCCATCAGCACCAACTACCGCGGTGCGTCCGCCGAGATCATCGAACGCCGCATCACCCAGCTGCTGGAGGACGGGGTCTCAGGCATTGCCGGCATCCAGAAGCTCACCTCCACGAGCCAGGACGAGCGCTCCAGCATCACCCTGGAGTTCTCCCTGGACCGGGACCCGGACGGCGCCGCCAACGACGTGCGCGAGCGCGTTTCCCGCCTCCTGAAGCAGCTGCCTGAGGACGCGGACACGCCCGAGGTCACCAAGCAGGACCAGGGCATGGACGCCACGCTCTACATCAGCGCGGAGAGCCAGACCCGCTCGCTGATGGAACTCACCGACTACGCCGAGCGCAACCTGGTGGATCGCCTGTCGGCGGTCGACGGCGTGGCCCAGATCCGCCTGGCCGGCGCCCAGAACCGGGCCATGCGCATCTGGTTGAACCGGGACGCCCTGGCGGCCCGCGGTCTCACCGTGCAGGACATTGAGGACACCCTCCGTCGCGAGAACGTCGAGCTGCCGGCAGGCCGCATTGAGTCCCGCCAGCGGGAGTTCTCCCTGCGCACGGAAACGGGCCTCAACATCCCCGAGGACTTCGAGGCGCTGGCGGTGGGCCGAGGGCCGGACGGCTACCTGATCCGCCTGGGCGAGGTCGCCGACGTGCGGATCGAGCCGGAGGACTCCCGGTTCTTCTCCCGGTCCAACCGGGTGTCGGGCGTGAGCTTAGGAATAGTGCCCCAATCGAAAGCCAATATCCTGAAGGTCAACCGGGCGGTGCTGCGGGAGGTCGAGGCCCTGCAGGGCACGCTGCCCGGGGACATCAAAGTGGGACCCAGCATCGATTTTTCGAAGTTCATCGAGGAGTCGATGATCGAGGTGGCCAAGGTGCTGGCGGAGTCGCTGATCCTGGTGCTGATCGTGATCTTCGCCTTCGTCGGCTCCGTGCGCGCCACAATCATTCCCGCCGTGACGATCCCGGTGGCGATCATCGCGGCGTTCATCGCCATGGCGGCGCTGGGCTACACCATCAATACCCTGACGCTCCTCGGCCTCGTTCTGGCCATCGGGCTCGTGGTGGACGATGCCATCGTCGTGCTCGAGAACATCGTGCGGCAGATGGAACTCGGGAAGCCCCCCCTCCTCGCAGCCGTGGACGGCAGCCGGGAGATCGCGTTCGCCGTGATCGCCACCACCATCGTGCTGGTGGCCGTGTTTGTGCCCATCTCCTTCATGCCCGGCAACCTGGGCCGGTTGTTCGGCGAGTTCGGGCTGTCGCTGGCCGCAGCCATTGCCTTCTCGGGGCTGGTGGCGCTGACGCTGGTGCCCATGCTCACCTCCAAGTTCTTCGCCAACGGTATGCGCCGGGGCCGGCTGGCCACGCGGCTGGATGCCTTCTTCAAGCGGCTCACGGAACGTTACCGGGCCTCCCTCGCCCGCTTCGTGCAGCGGCCCTGGGTGGCCGTTGGGCTGCTCGCCGCCACGGCGGCGGGCGGCGCCGGGCTCTACAGCGTGCTGCCCAGCGAGTACGCGCCCGCCGAGGACCGCAACATGATGCTGATGATGGTGCGCGCCCCCGAGGGGTCGTCGCCCAGCTATATGGACCGGCAGGTCCAGCAGATCGAGAGCGCCGTGATGCCCTACGTGGAAGCCCGCGACGTGAAGCGCGTGGTGGCCCGCACGGGCATGTGGGGCGCCGGCGGCGACGTGAACACCGCCTTCATCTACATGCCCCTGGAATCCCGCACGGTTCGCGAGCGTTCCGCCCAGGAACTGTCCGCCGAGATCCGGGCGAAGGTGTCCCAGCTGCCGGGCGCCATGCCGACGGTATTCCTACCGCCCAGCCTGGCAATCCGCTCAGCCGGCTCGGGCCTGGCGGTAGTGCTCAGCGGCACCACCTACGAGCAGCTGACGGCCTGGCAGGACCAGATAATGGCCAAGGTCGCCGCGGACAACCCGAAGATCCTCGGCATACGCTCGGACTTCTTCCCGACGAAGCCCAAGATCAAGATCAAGATCGACCGCAACCGGGCTTTTGACCTGGGGATTTCGCTGCAGTCCATCGGCCGCACCCTGGAGACCATGCTGGGTTCACGGATCGTCACCACCTTCGTCGAAGGCGGCGAGGAGTACAACGTGGTGCTCCAGGGTGTCGCACGGGACCGGGCCACGCCGTCGGACCTGGCGAACATCTACGTGCGCTCCGAACGCTCGGGCCAGCTGGTGCCGCTGGCCAACCTGGTGCAGCTCGAGGAAGTGGCGGGCCCGAAGGAACTGAAGCGCTTCAACCAGCTGCGCTCAGTCACGCTGACAGCGAGCCTGGCGCCCGGCTACTCGCTCGGCGAGGCGGTGAAATACATGGAGGAGCTGATCGCCACCGAGCTGCCGGCCGATGCGGTCATCGCGTTCGACGGTGAGGCGCGGGAGCTTAGGGAGTCCGGCAGCGCCGTCTACTTTACGTTCGGGCTCGCCCTGATCATCGTATTTCTGGCGCTGGCGGCGCAATTCGAGAGCTTCCGTCACCCGTTCATCATCATGCTGACGGTGCCGCTCGCCATTACCGGTGGACTCGTGGGCCTCTGGCTCTTTGGGTCGTCCATAAACGTATACAGTCAGATCGGCGCCATCATGCTGATCGGCCTTGCCGCGAAGAACGGCATCCTGATCGTGGAGTTCGCCAACCAGCTGCGGGACCGGGGCATGGAGTTCGTGGAGGCCATCGTCTCGGCGGCCGCCATCCGGCTGCGGCCCGTCGTGATGACGAGCCTCTGCACAGCGTTTGGCGCGGTACCGCTGATCCTGGCAGCCGGCGCGGGGGCCGAGTCGCGGCGCACGCTCGGTGCCACGGTCTTCTTCGGAGTGACGATCTCGGTGTTCCTGACGCTCTACCTGATCCCGGCGTTGTACGTGCTGATCGCGCGCAAGACCAAGTCGCCCGAGTATCTCGGGCGACTGATCGACAAGCTGAAGAGGGAGTCGCCCGACGTGGCGACGGAAAAATTGTAGGAGCGGCTTCAGCCGCGACGTTGATAATCCGGTTCGCGGCTGAAGC
>Ga0163155_10003087_pt1 | contig 18114 bp, 17 predicted proteins | sample OliLakLV19SP4G1_FD_148611 | JGI IMG/M metagenome (GOLD analysis project Ga0163155, IMG submission 148611) | Freshwater microbial mat bacterial communities from Lake Vanda, McMurdo Dry Valleys, Antarctica - Oligotrophic Lake LV.19.SP4.G1 | ecosystem: Environmental > Aquatic > Freshwater > Lake >... | reverse complement strand
GCTCACAGTCCTGCAACAGTTCGGTAAAAAATCCCCTCGGCAACAGGTCAATATCTTCCGCAAACAGCGTTACCACACACTGCAAAATAAACCGTTGCGCGGCGGCGGCATCTTCTCCCCGTGCCACTAGCGAGTTATAGACTCGCGCCACTTTATCAGCCGCCTCGCGGGTGACATCTACCTGATTGTTGGCAAATTGTGGCTTGCGGTGATCGGGAAACAGAAAGTTGAGTGCGGTGTAGCGATCGGGCAACTCCTCCAGCGTCAGGCGATCGACGGGTTCCCGCAATTGCAGATCAAAGTCATAGATCCAGAACTGATCAAAGTTGCAAAGAACCACATATTTTGGGCGTTTTGGCGTGGCGTTCAGCCAATATTCAAACGCTTGATCGTAATGCTTCTCTAGTTTTTCGCCGCGCTTTTTCATCTCCAGCAACAGGCGCGATTCCCAAAACAAATCGGCAAACTTGGTAGGCTTGCCCTTTTCCTTCACCCGATATTCCAGAGTTGCCCCGGCTTCTTTGTAGCCACTGTGCCCAAATGCTTGAAACAGGCGATCGCAAAAAACCTGCGCCTCTCCCTTTTCATCTCCGCTCAAACTGCGAACATAGGTCAGAAAAGCTTGCAGCCGAAGCAGGGTATCTGTCATGAGATCATAAGAGCGCCGAAAAAATTGAATCGAGGTTTAAGACAAAGCCGGGTAGCACGTCTTCATTGGACAGGGTTGCTGGATGCGGCAATAGCTCAACGGGTTGTCCTTGGCGGTAAATTTCAACCTGTTTTGTTTCTGGGTCAATTAGCCAGCCCAAGCGCACCCCACTTTCCATATATTCGCGCATCTTTGCCTGGGCATCCGCCAAACTGTCACTGGGCGACAGCAATTCCAGCACAAAATCGGGCGCGATCGCTGGAAATTTCCTTTGATTCTCAAGGGTCAATGCTGCCCAGCGTGATTTCGCAATCCAGGCAACATCGGGCGATCGCTTGGCATTGTTGGGCAACATAAAGCAGGTGGAAGAATCAAAAACAATTCCTAGCCTGGTTTGGCGATTCCACATCACAAAATCTGCGTTCAGTTCTGAGTTGTAGCTGCCTGTTTCTCCACCCGTGGGTGCCACAATAATCAGTTCTCTCTGCGCGTTTTGCTCAAATTTGACCTCTGGATTGGCGCGACAGACTTCCGAAAATTGTTCATCGGTGAGTTGCAGAATGGGGTTAAGTTGGACAATCACCGATGTCATACCGCTACCTCAGAGTTTTGACGGGATTGGAAAGAGCAGACTGTGTGAGCGATCGCGTCAACTTGGTTTTGTTTTGACCAGTCGTAGTACTAACCTTAAAGCCTCATTCACCGCTGCTGCTGTTGGAAATGCTTGAGCAACATCAGGTTCTAGCTCTACTGTTAACGGCTGCTTCTGCTTACGTCCGGCACCTCTTGCCACGACCTGTAGCTGACTAAAATCATATTCATCCCGCAGAGTATCTTCATCGTCATATTCAACAGTCTTCTTCATAAAATCGTCGCTCCTTGCGTATTGCTTCTCTTGCAGTGACTAAACGACTTACACCCGCACGTTCTGTGTACGCTACAACCAATAAACGCTCTCTTTCAGATTGACCCATGAGAATAAAACAATTTTCTCCCACTGAATGACCGGGATCGGCAAAGGTAATAAATAAAGGATCATCAAACGCTGTTGTCGCTTCTTCAAAAGTAACACCGTGTTTCTGAAAGTTCGCTTCGGCTTTCGTTGGATGCCATGCAAAGTTCATGGTTAAAGCATTGCAACCGGGTTGGCATTCGCAGCAACCGCCTGATTTTGCCGAGATTGGATTTCCAGGTGGACGAGGAGAGCATTCACATCAGCAGGATTGACACCACCGATACGGGTTGCCTGTCCAATGGTGAGAGGGCGTACCTTTGAGAGTTTTTCGCGGGATTCTTTGGAAAGGGTGGCGATCGCGTGATAATCCAGAGTTGCGGACAGTTTGCGGTGTTCCTGACGAACGATCGCATCAATTTGGTGCTGCTGCCGCTGGATGTAGCCGGAATATTTGATGTCAATTTCGGCGGCTTCTTTGACGGCGCGATCGAGTTCAGGATTTCCTAGCCCAAACTGCACCAGATTGGCATAGTGAAACCCTGGTTTCCGCAGCAGATCCGACAAAGTGATAGAACCTTTGATTGCTTGCTGTGTGTGAGCGGCGATCGCTTTACCCAACTCGTCATGTTCCTTCACACGAGTGATGTGTAATCGCTCTTTTTCAACTGCAATGTTTGCCTGTTTTTGTTGAAACAATTGCCAGCGGCGATCGTCAATCAGCCCGATTTCCCGCCCTAAAGTTGTGAGGCGTTGATCGGCATTATCCGATCGCAATAGCAGCCGATATTCTGAACGACTGGTCAACATCCGATACGGTTCTCGCAAATCTTTAGTACATAGATCATCGATCAAGGTGCCGATGTAGCTATGTTCTCGCGGAAAGTTGATCATCTCCTGATCTCGACAGAATCGGGCGGCGTTGAGTCCCGCGACAAAGCCTTGGGCAGCGGCTTCTTCGTAGCCTGTGGTGCCATTGATTTGTCCGGCGCAAAACAACCCCTCAATCTTTTTGGTCATCAGCGTTGGGTAGCACTGGGTTGCAGGCAAATAGTCGTACTCGACGGCATAGGCAGGACGCAGCATCGCGCAGTGTTCTAAACCGGGGAGAGATCGCAGCATGGCAAGCTGAATCGTTTCCGGCAAACCCGTCGAAAAGCCCTGGACATAGATTTCGGGACTGTCGCGTCCTTCTGGCTCCAAGAAAATTTGATGGCTGTCTTTATCAGCAAAGCGAACAATTTTATCTTCAATGCTGGGGCAGTAGCGCGGACCTTTGGCATCCACCCAGCCGCCGTAGACTGGAGAGAGATGCAGGTTTTCTTGAATAATCCGGTGAGTTTCGGGGGTGGTGCGGGTTAAGTGACAGGGCATTTGTTCGCGCTCGATCCAGGCGGCTGGATCGAAGCTAAACCAGCGCATATCTTCATCGCCCGGTTGGGGTTCTAGCACATCAAAGTTAATCGAGCGGCGATCGACCCGTGCAGGAGTTCCGGTTTTTAGTCGCCCGGTTTCAAATCCCAATCGGTTTAGGGTATCGGTCAAGCCTACAGCGGCAAATTCTCCGGCGCGTCCGGCTTCCATGGATTTGTTGCCAACCCAAATGCGTCCGCCTAGAAAGGTGCCTGTGGTCAAAATCACTGTTTTGCACTGGAACGCCACGCCAAAGTAGGTTTGAACCCCAATCACTTCGTCGTTTGCGCCCAACACTAAGTCTGTTGCCATGCCTTCCCGCACGGTCAGATTTGCCTGATTTTCCACAACGCCTTTCATCACGGCGGCATATTCCCGCTTGTCGGTTTGTGCCCGTAACGCCCACACTGCCGGACCTCTGGAAGAATTGAGGATGCGCTTTTGCAGATAGGTGCGATCGCTGACTTTGCCAATCTCGCCGCCCAGGGCATCCACCTCATGCACCAGTTGGGATTTCGCCGGACCGCCCACTGCCGGATTGCAAGGCTGCCACGCAATTTTGTCCAGATTCAGCGTCAGCAGCAGCGTCCGAGAACCAAGCCGAGCCGCTGCCAGAGCCGCTTCGCACCCCGCGTGTCCGGCTCCAACCACGACCACATCGTAGGCATCCAAAAAATCAACGGGCGTAGTCATAGCAGCGGTTGTACAAGGGTTCAGGCTTCCATCTTAGCGGTTTAGCAGGATGAACACACGCAACATTGAGCAATTAAGATCTCATTCAAGTCAACCTGATAAAAGCTCTGCCGACCCAAAATTCTCCTGCTACTCGTAGATTTGTGAGCCGCTCAAATACTTTCAAGAGGAAGTTTAGGGAGCGTAATAATAAAACTTGTCCCTTTGCCTTCCCCGCTGTTCACTTCAATTGTCCCTTGATGGGCTTCAGTAATACTCTTTGCCAAAAATAACCCTAATCCCCAGCCCGTTTGATCTTCAGCACAGGTGGTTCGGCGAAATTGTTGAAACAAGATTGATTGAGCATCTAGGGCGATCGCAACACCTTCATTATGGACAGTGAGGCTAATTTGTGTTTCAGTTTGTTGGAGCGTTACGGTAATGGGTGTATCAGGCGAACCATATTTGACGGCGTTGATCGCTAAGTTTTCAATCACCCGCCGTATCTCTTTATGACTGCAACAACTCCTGACGGCAGAATCAGAAACTACCACAAATCGCTCTCCATAAGCGAAGTTCAGATCCTCCACTAAGTCTTGGACTAGCTGCTCTAAATCACAGTCTTCAAATTTAAGCTTCAACTTCTGCCCGGTTCGCAGCCGACTCGCATCAAGCAGATTTTGAATCATCGAATCTAGCCGATCGATCGCACCCATCATTCTCATTGCCACATTCGTGTGGGTGTCTTCTCGTTCCAGCCGTCTCAGGGTCAGTTGAGTTCCCATTTTTACAACATTAATAGGTCCTCTAAGATCATGAGTTATCGTCACCATCAGGAGTTCTTGAATATCTTGCAGCGTCTCCGAGAATTGAGTGGCAGCGTCATTAACAGCTTGTTCAATCGAGCCGATGATAATATCGCGATCGCGCACATTTAAAGGGACTTCTTCCTCTAAAACTTGAAAGATCACTTGGCGGAGAATGTGGTATTCAAAAATGAGTTGATTCATTGAATAGTCAGCATATCCCGCTCGCTCATGCCCATGCTTCTTGCCGATTCGAGTGCTTTCTATCTCATCGGCTGTAATTTGGCTAGGTGTCTTGTCAATCTGGACTGAGAGTTCACCAACCAGTTGCTTTAGATATAAAGGTAGCGAATCTCGCAAAACAAGAGAATCTTGATGCATTGATGCATAAACTTCATCACGCGCCCGCTCTTCCCACCGCTTCATGATTTTTGGAATATTTTGCTGAAGTTGATCACCAGTTTGACTGTGCATATCATTGTGGGAATATCAAGATGCGGGGCGAAAATTAAGTCAACAGGGTACTGGCTCCCCTAGAGAATAATGCATACATCCACGTCAGGAATCTACCAATGGATATATGCAAACGGCGCTAGTTTGCTCCAACAATGAGCTAGATTCTAACTATAAGAGGTGTTATGGCACTTAAAATAAACGTTCCAACCATTGATGCCGAATCCGCGCAGATCTTAAAGGAAACGATTCGGACCTCTGAGCCAGATGCCAGAATTGATATTGATCTGGAGGCAAAGACTGTGACTATCGAGGCACAGGCATCAGAAGAAACCTTTAAGCAACTGATTGAAGCGGCAGGTCATCCAATTCGGTAGTAAATATTGTCGCCTTTGATGATTACTTCCAAGCAACGGCTTAACGCATGAGCGCCAGCCATGTTCCTGTGCCAACCACCCCATCTGAGGCAAGGCTGAGCTTCGTTTGAGCAGCTTTAACGGCGGCTTGAGTTTCAGCGCCAAACACACCATCCGATGAGCTTCTCAAAAAGCCTAAGGATTTTAAGCGTTCTTGCAATCCAGTCACGGCTGAGCCTTGCATTCCGATTCGCAAAATAGGGAAGGTAATTAGCTCTTGCTTGGCGGCTGATTCGGTTGAGCCTGATGGTTTTGCGGTACTTTTAGCTGGAGTTGCTGAGGCAACTAGCGGCTTAGCTGGAGTGCCAGTACGGGCTTGTCCTGTGGGAATGGGAAAGGAGTCTGTCTGCTTGGGCGGCGCGGCGGTAGTGGTTGTGCTAGGTGAAGCGGCGGCGACCGTGGGTGATGGCGGCAGCAGCCGATTCCAGGTTTCTAAGCCGACTACGCCATCGGCAGGGAGTCCGGCGGCTTTCTGAAATTTGGTGACCGCGATCGCAGTAGCCTGATCAAACGCACCATTCACCGAGCCAGGGTAGTAGCCCAACAGCTTGAGAACCCCTTGCAGTTCAACCACATCTGTTCCTTGGCTGCCTGTTTTTAGTAACGTTCGGCTTGGGGTTGCGGTGCTAGCCGCAGGCACTCTAGGCGTTTGGCTAAAGGTTGGGACTGCGATCGCTAGACTCAACCAGCTTCCTACTCCTAACGCGATCGCAGTCATCAAACAGAATCGTCGAATTTCTATGTGCCGTAGCATTTTGTGGATACCAACCATAGAGAAACCCTAAAGTGATCGATCAGGCTGGTTTGTTACCAGGGAACTAAATCAGGGAAAGAAACTTTCGCCAGACGAGTCTAACCTACCATCTAAGACACTGTGTGCCATCAAACTTGATAGTTAGCGATACTATACAAAACCAGAGTCAGAATTCAAAGCGAAAGTTTTTAAGATCCGTGAAATATTCACTTTTCAGTCGGTTTCAGGGTTGCTTTCTCGGCATGGCAATGGGAGAAGGCTTGGGACTTGAGGCAAACTCGCCTCATCGTTGCAATCCAGGAAAAGCCGCTGCTGGCGCTCAGCTTCAATGGACTGCGGCGGCAATTTCGCAGGGAGAACGGCTCGCTGAAGCAGGGGCGTGCGTCATTCAGCCAGAATTATTACCAGAGTTGCCAAACACGTTCGTCGGAAAATCTGCTGGAGAACTTGCGATCGCCACGCTACCGATTGCGCTGTTCTACCACGACAATCTGACGCAGCAACGGCACTATCTAGCAGCGACAGTGGCGGCGTGGGGCGGAGATGAAAGGATATCGGATGCGGTGATTGTGTTTGGCTATGCGATCGCTCAGACAATCAAAGAGCAACTGACCCCATCCCAGTTCATCGCACAAATCTTGACTTATCTTCACGTTTCATTGCCTGAGTCGGCTAGCCGTTCAGCCGATCTGATTAGCAGCTTAGAAAGCTTAAAAAGGCTGATAGCGGATGGTTCGGGGTTGCAAAGCGCGATCGCGGCATTTCAGTTATGTGCTGAAACCAAACCAATGTCGGTAGAGATTGCGATCGCCCTCTACTGCTTCTTGCAAACTCCAGATAGTATGTTTTTGGCGGTAGTTAGAGCAGTTCGGCTAGGAGTGAAGCCTGATATTGTGGGAGCATTGGTGGGTGCTTTGACTGGAGCTTATACTAGCGATGTTGGTATTCCGGCGGAGTGGCACTGTGCCTTAAAAGCCCCATTTGCAGCTTCTAAGTTTCCTCAGCAAGTTCAGCGCTTGTCTGCTCATTTGGTTTCTGCCTGGTCGGGCGTTTATCATTCTTCTAATCTTCAAGAAAAGGAGCTTCCTATCGTCACGCTGCCTTGGATTGTTCGCTCTCAGCAAATTGTGAGCTAGATTGAGAGACGATCTGCTGTAATTAGCTGTGCTTTTTTGTAGTTGAGTTTGCTTTTAGATTTCTGCTTCACATACACAACGCTTCTATTTGCTGAGGGATTCGTGTTAAGTGATGAAAGCCCTTCAATCACTGGTGCATCGGCTAGAAAAAGCCCACCTACTGGACAGTCTGCGTCCATTGGGTAAACATTCCAATGTTTCCCGTCAGGCTGTTCGTTCCGGTCAAGGTGTCTCCAACAGGACAGAGAGTCAGCGATCGCAGCCATCTGTAGTCGATCTAGAGGCAGACTATGATGCCCTTCCACCCTGCCAACTTTCACCCCGCGTTAAACAAAGCTTGCTCAAAAAAGTAGGGCGATCGCCGCTCGTTTTAGGAATTGCCATTATTTCTTTAACCAGTGCCTTTGGCTATCGTTTTTATAACGCGCCCAAGCTAGATATCGGCAAAGCATCTCCCCAAACTCTCTATGCTCCAGTGTCGGCGACTGTAGTAGATGAAAACGCAACGGATCTGAACCGGAGTGCGGCTCGCAAAGACACAGTATCCGTTCTGATGTTGGATCAAGCCGTCAACCAAACGGTGATGCGATCGCTGCAACAGCAGCTTCAACAAAGCAGCGATCTTCGCCAAACCGCTGGCTCCTTTCCCTATGTTCGCACCAGCGCCCTGACGCTTTTCACCCAAGCCTACCTCCGCAAACTGCCCGAATCGCAGTGGCAAGCGCTATTAATTGAGGCAGATCGCGGCTTTTCTCAAAACCGTTCTGTTCCTAACTTCAAGACTGCCATTCCTGTGCCCTCAATGGATGCCGCCGCTCGAAAAGCGATCGCTGAACTCCGCAACTATCGCCGTGCTGTGGATATGAGCGGTTACTTGAAGCTGGTTCAATCCGTCAACGAAGCCCAGTTAAAATATGTGGCGGCTCTAGCATCCTCTACCCCGTCACTTGACCTGCCTAATATCCCGAATGTTGTGCTGCTTGACCTAACCGATGCGAACTGGCAAGCCCTGCGATCGCAGACTCCAAAAATTGCGGAGCGAATGCTGGCTCAGGGCATTTCGCCAGCATTGCCGTCTACGGTATTAACAGCAGCCGTTAAACTCCAGGTGAATGAACTACCCAACGCGGCTGAAGCGATCGCCAGCGACCTTTTGATACCGCTGTTGCAGCCTAATTTAATCCAGGATGAAAACCAAACACAACTGAGAGCGGAGCAAGCCGCCCAAGACATTCAACCGGTGATGGTTTCCATCAGTCGCGGCAAAAAAATTGTGCAGGCAGGCAAGACGATTTCCTCTAAAGAGTTTGCCCTACTGGATCATTTTGGCTTAAGTCGGCGTGGCATTGACTGGTTTGGGCTAGCAGGCTTTGGAGTTTTAGTCAGCGGCTCAGTGGTGATAGTGTGGTTTGTCAAACGCCGATTTCATCCCTCCCTGCGGCGACGAGATGGAGTCTTACTGTGGCTGTTGAGTTTAAGTACGCCGCTGTTGGTTGCGCTCCAAGTGCCATCGGTTAATCTGCCAACCATTGGGCTATTGGTCGGCGGCTTTTATGGTGCGCCATTGGGTCTAACTGTAGCGGGTTTGCTCGCACTACTGGTGGCTGTCGGCATGGAAGTCACTTGGAGTACTTTAATCGCCAGTGCAACGACCGGGCTACTGTGTGGTTGGCTAGGGGGCAGGTTGCGATCGCGCGAAGAACTGGCATGGCTGGGTGTAGGCGTGGGCTTACTCCAAGGGTTCATTTACCTGATACTCAACGTTGCATCGGGCATTGCCTGGTATACCTTGCTGAGTGCTAGCGGCATTCAGGCACTATTGGGGCTGGCGTGGGTAATTGTGGCACTGGGCATTAGCCCTTACCTAGAGCAACTGTTTGATATAGTCACCACCATCCGGCTGGTGGAACTTGCTAATCCAAACCGTCCTCTGCTCAAGCGGCTTGCCTCTGAAGCTCCCGGCACTTTTCAACATACGCTGTTTGTGGCAACCCTGGCAGAAGCCGCCGCCCGTGCGTTGGGAGGCAATGTGGAGTTAGTGCGGACTGGAACGCTTTATCACGACATTGGCAAAATGCATGATCCCCAAGGGTTTATTGAAAATCAAATGGGCGCACCGAATAAGCATGATTTGATTGATAATCCCTGGATAAGCGCTGAAATTATTAAAAAGCATGTGACTGAAGGAATCGTGATGGCACGTAAAGCGCGTCTCCCAAAAGCAGTCTGGGCATTTATTCCAGAACATCAGGGCACGATGCTAATTGCCTACTTTTATCATCAGGCGCAGCAGCAAACAGAACCACATTTAAATGAACAGCAATTAAACTCTAACGGCACACTCAATAGCGTGAATGATACCGATTTTCGCTACGACGGTCCGATTCCGCAGTCGCGCGAAACGGGCATTGTCATGCTGGCAGATTCCTGTGAAGCGGCACTGCGATCGCTCAAAGATGCCACCCCAGAAGAAGCCCTCGCCATGATCAACAAAATTCTGCGTGCCCGTTGGCAAGATCAGCAACTCGTCCAATCGGGGTTAACTCGCAGTGAAATGACTGAAATTGCCACGATTTTTGTCCAGGTTTGGCAACAGTTCAATCATCAACGAATCGCCTACCCAAAGCTAGCGATCGCGCCACAAACATCTCCCTAACATCTAGATGTGTTGTCTAACCCTGTCATTATTTTTTGTCAGTTTTCTTTAGCGATTCTGGCTTGTGGGCAGCCTCCTTGCCAGTCTTGTCACTTTCCACTAAATATTCAGGATTATCCTTGCTTGCCGCAACGTGATGTCCTTTAATCTCCATGGGTTCAGTCAGCTTTTTCTTAACCGTCCCTTTAATCTCACCCTGAGAGCTTTTCCACTCAATCTTGTCGCCCTTCTTCAGTTCGTCAGTCACGGTTAAAACCTCTTTTCAGTTTCTCTTTCAAGTTATGAAATCCATTGGATTGCCACCTCTCTCCAAAGTCTTGATCTAGCGATGATGGTAGGGATCAGGGGGCAGAATTTTCTCACCACCCGAAACCTGAAACCTGAAGCCTCAATTTCCCCTCCCCCACTCCAAACTCATTGACGCTTAGCATCTAAAGCAAAATCTGGTAAGGCGTGACTGACTGCAATTCGCGGCAACCGATGTTTGAAGCTGCAAAGAATCTCCCAGGAAATGGTGCCCAGGGTTTCTGCCCAGTCATCTGCCGAAATAGATTCGTTGCCGTCGTGCCCCAAAATGGTGACGACATCGCCTTCTTGCAGATTTGGCACTTGGCTCACGTCTAACATCAGTTGATCCATGGTTACGGCTCCAATTTGGGGCACGAGTTGCCCTTGAACGATCGCGCCCATCTGGTTCGATAGATTGCGCGGGATACCGTCTGCATAGCCAATGCCGACAACCGCGATCGCCATTTCGCGATCGGCGATAAAGCGATGTCCATAGCTCACGCCTGTTCCCGCCTGAATTGTTTTTAGCTGGGTAATGCGCGCCTTCACTTGCAGCACGGGTTTGAGCGCCACAACAGATTTCAAGTGGGCAGCGGGATAAAGTCCGTATAACGCCAGCCCGACCCGCACCAGATCGTAGTGCAGGTTGGCATCGGTCAAGGTGCCAGCAGAGTTCGCCAGATGCAGTTTGGGCGGGGTGATGCCTGCCAATTGAATTTGAGCGATCGCGGTTTCAAATCGCTGCTGCTGCTGATTGACCACCGTTCGATCCAGGCTTTCCGCTGTTGCCAAATGGGAATAGATACTGGCAATAGTCAAGTTTGGCAGGCGATGCACCAGTTGAGCAAACTCCGTCGCTGCCTGCCAATCAGTGCCCAGCCGAGACATTCCTGTATCAAGTTTGAGGTGAACGGGCAGCGGTGAGGCGTTGGGGAGATTTGCTATCGTTTCGGCAAATACCAGGGCTTGCTTCGGGGTGCAGAGGGTGGGTTGCAAATTCCAATGGGCGATCGCGCGAATTTGCTCTGGCGTGTAGGTCGCACCCAAAATCAAAATCGGTGCCTGAATGCCCGATTCTCGCAGTTCAATTCCTTCAGGAATGGTGGCTACGCCTAACCAGGTCGCTCCGGCTTGCACTGAGGCTTGAGCGATCGCGATGGCACCATGCCCGTAAGCATCGGCTTTAACCACTGCCATCAATTCAGTTCGCTTTTGCAGCAGGCGCTTGATTTGAGTAACATTATGGGCGATCGCTGCCAAGTCAATTTCCACCCAGGCGCGTTCTCGCTGCATTTGCACCAAACTTGGACTTTGCTCCCAACTCAGCATGTTTTTCTCCTGATTCACACCACATTCAATATGCTGCATTCAATATTCAATCCACTGAATTAATCCATTGGAAGCAGAATAGATGCCCTTTAAAAATAGGTCAATCCAGCAGGTTCAGCTTCTCGGCAATTTTTGGCGTTGCTGAATGCAAGTATGATTTTTACTGTAGGGGTAAATCTCGTACTTACCCTGACGGAGATAGAGGGCAACCACAATGGATTGTCCCTACAAATTTCATCCCTAGATGCAGCAATGCCCAATTTTTAACCCTTCAGCCCTAGCTGTGTTAAAATTCCTAACAACCTTCCTAGCAACTGAGTCCTGATGAGTAAGGTTCTGGTGCTTAACGCTTCTTACGAGCCGCTGAACATTACTACTTGGCGCAGGGCGGTCGTGCTATTGCTCAAAGGCAAAGCGGAGCAAGTTGAACATAATGGTAAGTACATTTACTCCGGCTTTCCACTGCCCACAGTGATCCGGCTGCGTCATTATGTGCGCGTGCCTTACAAAGAGATTCCGCTGACACGCAAGAATCTGCTGCATCGCGACAGCTATTCCTGTCAGTATTGCAGCTATACCGGGGATAACTTGACGTTGGATCATGTGATCCCGCGATCGCGGGGTGGTAAGGATACTTGGGAAAATATCGTAACGGCTTGTGTGCGCTGCAATGTCAAAAAAGGCAGCCGTACCCCAAAAGAAGCAGGTATGCCGCTCCATATCCTGCCTCAGAAACCTTATAGTGGGCTTTATTTTGAAGTGACGAAGCACGTAAAAAATGGCTTAAACCAGGAGTGGCGTAAGTATGTGATTGGGTTGTGATTTGGCGCGTTGGCTTGAAGTATGCCTGTTTGGCGATCGCAACTCTGTCCCTCTTTCACTGGTTTGCCTAAAAGTTGAAATTACTTCAGTTGCCCTAAAAGATTGCCCTAAAGATCCGTGCTGTTTTCACGTTTTTTTGCGAAGATCGAAGTATCAAACTAAACCTTATATTTCTGGCTTATTAGTTACTGCAATAATCGTCAAATCACTTTGTCTTACTGCCGATCTAACTATCTTTTATAGGAAGCAACACAAATCTGTGGCAACCCGCAATACTACATCCAATAGTGTACTTACACCAACAGAAGATGCCCAATCAACGGCTCAGCACGCTGCTGCTGATTCCGACCAAGTTGAGCCGCTGCTAAAATCGCTGCAAGATTCTCCCACTTATCGACCACAATCGTCTTCCTACGATACTGGGCGATCGCGGGAGCAGCTTCAGAAAGTAGAAGCGCTGCAAAAATCGCTGGAGCGCCATCAGGGAGAGCGCCAGCTAATTGTGCTACAGGATTTTCCCGATCCCGATGCCCTGTCTTCTGCCTGGACTTACAAACTGATCGCTCAGAAATATGACATTCAGTGCGATATGGTTTACGCCGGAACGTTGAGCCATCAAGAAAACATTGCCCTCGTTAAATTAACCAGCCTGCCCGTGCAGCGTTGGGCATTGCCCACCGTTAAAAATCGTAATTTGGCAGCATATCAAGGATGTGTCTTCATTGACAACCAAGGCACCACTAGCCAATTGACCCCGTCTTTAGCAGAAGCAGGTATCCCTATTGTGGTTGTGATTGATCATCACAGTGCTCAGGGTGAAATTAAGGCAGAGTTTATTGATATCCGCCCTTACACCCGCGCCACTTCCACGATTGTGACGCAATATTTGCAAGCGGGGCTGCTGAAGCTAGATAACAACTCTAGCGAACATGTGAAGTGTGCGACGGCGTTGATGCATGGGTTGCGATCAGATACCAACGCCCTCCGGCAAGCTCAGGAAGAAGACTTTTTGGCGGCGGCATATTTGAGTCGGTTTTACGATGCTCAATTGCTGAATGCGGTGTTGCAGTCTTCCCGCTCCAAGCAGGTGATGGATGTGATTGAGCGATCGCTGAAAAATCGCATCGTTCAAAATAACTTTTCTATTGCTGGGGTCGGCTATTTGCGCTACGACGATCGCGATGCTATTCCTCAAGCCGCAGATTTTTTAGTCACCGAAGAAAATGTACATACAGCCGTTGTCTTCGGCATTGTCCACGATGAAGACGAAGATCTTGAACTGGTCATCGGCTCGCTTCGCACCACTAAAATCACCCTTGATCCCGATGAGTTTTTGAAAGAAGCCTTTGGTTATGATTCTCAAGGGCGCTTTTTTGGCGGTGGGCGATCGCAGGCAGGCGGCTTTGAAATTCCTCTAGGCTTCCTTTCTGGCTTTGCCGAAAGTGCCGACTACGCAAAAATGAAATGGAATGTATTCGATACGCAAGTCAAGCAAAAACTGTTGCGGCTGATTAATCCCGATCAACACTATCGAAATGGAATGAGTTAGGGATTATTAGTAAACACAATGATTGAACTCTATTTAATTCGGCATGGGTTGGCAGGCGAATTCGGCACCTATACCAACGATGATGAACGTCCGCTCACGGAAGACGGCAAAAAGAAGACCTGCTTAGTTGCCAAACGGCTGATGGATTTGGGTTTGCAGTTCGATTTAATTCTCACTAGCCCCCTAACACGCGCCAGACAAACCGCAGATATTTTGCTAGAGACTGGCTTAAGCACCCAACTGCAAGAAGCAAGTTATTTGGCTTCCGGAACCATTACCCCGTGGCTAGATTGGCTAGCAGATTGGACACCAGGCAATCAACAACGCTTGGCGCTGGTCGGTCATGAGCCGAGCCTTAGCACTTGGGCAGAGCTATTAGCATGGGGTGAAGTGAAAGGCGCGGTTGAACTAAAAAAAGCGGGAGTTATTGGTCTTTCCCTCCCTGAAACCGGATCTCCTATCGGTCGCAGTACTCTATTTTGGTTGACTCCGCCTCGGTTTTTATTGGGCTAACAGCAAGATAAGTTTATGGAATCTGTTCGTTACCCAGCCAGGAAGATACTAGATCAGACTGGGTTTTTACAGCAAACACTTTGGTGGCGTGATAGCTAATTTTTTCTCGTAGGCGGTAGATTTGTTTGATATTTAAGTTCAAGGCTTTGGCGATCGCTTCTTGAGATTGCCCCTGCAAATATAGCCTGAGCCACGCGATCGCGTTGGAGTCTACCTGCTTTTCTAGCAAATATGCCTCAAATCGGCATTGAACCGCATTGCGGGTTTCTTGTTGCTCTTGCAGGGCTTGGTTTTCTTGATATTCGGCAACGGCACGAGAATCGAGCAGACTCACCGAGCCTTCTGCTTCATCGGGCGCAATCTCATGAGACACTAGCCGAATAAAATCATTGGCTGGAACTTGAGTCATGCCGCCTTTTTGGGTGCGTCGCAGATAGTTGACAAAGCGGTAGCAAAGCAGCGGTTGGTTGCGAATCGGGCGCAGACAATATTCTTCGACGCTGGCTAGCAGCAAGGCATTTCTCAGGCGTGAGTCGCGGGTGCATTGAGCAATCCAAGTGGCTTGCTGCTGCATATAGCGATCGCCTTGCAGCAGTTCTTGGATGACTTCTTCTAGCACGTCTACCACACTACGCTGGCGATCGCGGGAGAGGGCAATCCAAGTGCGAATTTTGTTGCGAATCAGGAATAGGTTGCTGAGGCGTTGAATCAGTCCTTTGTACGCTCTGACCGGTGAAACTTCAAGATATCGCTGCCGTAAAATGCGATAGCGATAGTCCATTGCCTGTTCTGCAATTTGCCGTTGGGTTGGAGTGAAGTCATTTAAGCGAGCGGGGTTTTCTCCAATCAGCCAATAGGCAATACTGTCCCGATTGGTAGAGTTTTGTTCTGGCAACTCTGCCTTCAATCGCGATCGCCATGTCTCTAGAAATTCTTCAGCGAGTGTCATTTCGTCAGCTAACATCATAACGTTGCTGTCCTTTGGTTCTAAGTTACCCTCGCTATAGAGTTTGCACTAGAAACCCTATCCAACACACTCACCCGCACGGGTAAAGTTGAGGATTGAACGATAGCAAGAACCGTAAACAGCAAACAGCGCACTATTGGCTAATTTTGGCAGATTATTGATCCGGCAGTCTAGCCGATGAAAGATAATCCCAAATTGCATTGTACTAACATACTCGACTTCCCCCATAAAGGTTACTGGCTTTAAAGTCGTTAGCTTTAAAGTGCCTACGCCCGATTGCAAGATAGTCGAGGTTGGGCGCTGTAATTTCAAACCAAGGGCGATCTCTTTTTGATGGAAGCGATCGCCCTTAGCGCCATTTCAATTAAACCAGCTAAGCCTGGGCTACAGGTTCCTTCGCCAAGAACTTCTCCAACTCCGTCAATGCATCCGCATCTACTTTGGTCTGCATTGGGCAGAACTTTGGACCACACATCGAGCAAAACTCCGCAGTTTTATAAATATCGGCTGGCAACGTTTCATCGTGGTATTCCTTCGCCCGCTCTGGGTCAAGGGATAGCTCAAACTGGCGGTTCCAGTCGAAGTTGTACCGAGCCGCAGACAGTTCATCATCGCGATCGCGCGCCCCCGGACGGTGACGGGCAATATCCGCCGCATGAGCCGCAATTTTGTAAGCAATCAGCCCATTGCGAACGTCCTCGGCATTCGGCAAGCCCAAATGCTCCTTGGGTGTGACATAGCACAGCATCGCCGTCCCATACCAACCCGCCATCGCCGCCCCGATCGCGCTGGTAATGTGGTCATAACCGGGCGCGATGTCCGTCACCAACGGACCCAGCACATAAAACGGTGCTTCCGAACACTCTTCCATCTGCTTCCGCACATTGAACTCAATTTGATCCATTGGCACATGTCCCGGACCTTCCACCATCACCTGGATATCGTGTTCCCAGGCTTTGCGAGTCAGTTGTCCCAAGGTTTTTAGTTCCGCCAACTGCGCTTCATCCGAAGCATCATGCTGACAGCCGGGACGCAGAGAATCACCTAAGCTAAACGACACATCGTACTTTTTAAAAATTTCGATAATGTCATTAAAGCAGGTATACAGCGGGTTTTGCTTGTGGTGATGCAGCATCCAGCGTGCCAAAATGCCGCCACCGCGAGAGACAATTCCTGTAATGCGATCGCGCACCAGAGGCAAATGCTCAATCAAAATGCCCGCATGAATCGTTTGATAATCCACGCCTTGCTGAGCATGTTTTTCGATGATGTGCAGAAAATCATCCGCAGTTAGGGTTTCAATGTTGCCGTGAACGCTTTCCAATGCTTGATAAATGGGCACCGTACCGATCGGCACCGAGGAAGCATTGATAATCGTGGTGCGAATCTCATCCAGGTTGCCGCCGCCCGTGGACAAATCCATCACCGTATCGGCACCATATTTGATGGCAAGATGCAGTTTTGCCACTTCTTCATCCATGTTAGAAGAATTGGGAGATGCGCCCAAGTTGGCATTCACCTTGCATTTAGACGCAATCCCGATCGCCATCGGTTCCAAATTGGGATGATTGATGTTAGCGGGAATAATCATCCGTCCCCGCGCCACTTCCGCCCGAATCAGTTCAGCAGGCAAGTTTTCCCGCTGGGCAACATAGTTCATTTCTTCTGTAATCACGCCCTGACGCGCATAGTGCATTTGAGACACGTTGCTCTGTCCGCATCGTTTAGCGATCCATTCTGTCCGCATGGTTGGGTTCCTCTAAAATAACAGCTTCCCTCCGCCGGTATAATCCGGTCTCAGGTTCTCAGGGTGTATTCTCAGCCTGAAAACTCAGGCACCCCTAGCGTTGATGGCTTAAAGCATACCATTTCACTATTTAGAGGAACAGCCAAGATTCCAAAAGGTTGAAGGTTTGCGCCAGATTTTGGTTTTCTAGCCTAGATTAGTCGGTCAGACTAACCTCTTACTGAGCGACTACCAGACGATATTCTGCAATTACTTCATTGATGGTTGGGTTCGCTTTGCCTTTAGCGTTGATAAATACAACCGGAGAATCTCCCTTCATCAAATGATCCATTTGCTCCATGGCTTCAAAAATGTTTTCTGTGGAATCAGAGTTCATTGAAATAGACTCGGTTCGTCGGTAGGGAATGTTGAGCTTTGCCAAACTGCTAGCTAATGTTCGCGCCCGAATTCCTTCGGGACGATCGCATTCAGGACCGACAATCAATACTTCGTTAGAGATCGCGCCATCGGGCATCGCTGCTTTCACAAACCCGGTCTGGGTTGTCGTTTGACTAGCCGTTGCTGTGCGACTCGTGGATTTGGCATACACCACTGCGCCGATGATGGCAGCTTGCGCCGCGATCGCCAGCCCAATCAGTACCGAAATCTGAGTTGATCCTTTCATAGTCATTCTCATGAAAACAATGTGGTTCTATGCTACTCAACGCAAAGATGCAACAGTGCGATCGTAGTCACAGTCTTTTCTTCAACCGGAATCACGCAGTATCCTGAATCATTGCAATATCTTCATCTACATCAGGCACTCAACAGATATGCAAAACGGCTGGTTTGAATTTTATAAACGCTGGGAACACTGATCTAAACTGCTTCTGCAAGAACTATGACTGTTCCACACTGCAATTAGGGGTGAACCAGATGGCAAACGAGGGGCACCTTGCAATGGTGAAGCAAGGAGTGGAAGCGTGGAACGAATGGTCACACGATAATCCAAA
>Ga0163155_10003082_pt1 | contig 18122 bp, 15 predicted proteins | sample OliLakLV19SP4G1_FD_148611 | JGI IMG/M metagenome (GOLD analysis project Ga0163155, IMG submission 148611) | Freshwater microbial mat bacterial communities from Lake Vanda, McMurdo Dry Valleys, Antarctica - Oligotrophic Lake LV.19.SP4.G1 | ecosystem: Environmental > Aquatic > Freshwater > Lake >... | reverse complement strand
GAATGCCGGCGCCGTCTTGGGAAAATCACGCCACAGATCGTCCGGCAGCAACTGCGTCATGGGCTATCTCCTTGTTGGAGATCACATACCCGCTGACTGCGCCGGAACTAAGGGGAGAGGCATGCTTCCAATCGGGGTCGAGAGCTTTTTACCGGCTAGTTGCTCTAAAGAGTAGACGTCGGAGGCAACTGGCACGACGATCCCGTTACCGGTGCCTTTGAGGTTGTATCCGGTTACGATAATAAAGCGGCTCTCGGCTTTGCCAGTTTTTTGGAAGTTGGCGCCGTTGACGATCAGGGGGTAGTCGCCCATGACGCCGAAGTGGAGCTTGCTGGCCAGCATCTGGTTGGTGATCGGCGGCCCCGAGGCGTGATCTTGCCATTCGACCTTGAAGGTCTTGCCAGCGTACTTCCCGTCTTTTGGAAGGTGTTTATCCAGAAGCCCAAGTTTCTCAAGGATCACGCCTCCGGGCACGGTGTTGGTCACGGTACTCTGGTGCCCAATCCCTATCTCTATGGTCTCTGCCCAGGCCGTGCTGGAGAGCAGTGCTAGAGAGATGACGCCGCTCAGTGCGCCTTTGAACGAATGCAATAACATCGAGATCACTCCGCTGGTCGGTGGCGACTTGTCTTTCGACACCTACGTAGTTCCGCAACGCTCGTGCCAGTTCGTTGAGGGATCTGGCAAAGAGCAATCTAAGTGTATGAATTTAATAGATACTTTCGAAATTTGGGTCGTGACTGCCTGGTTGGTGAGAACAGGTCAAATGGCACTTTAGACAGCATTTTGATTGGTCATAAGGCAGCTGCGTTTCAGACTTGCTCAGGTGGCATAATACAAGTTGCCGCAACCGACTTCGTAATTGGGTAAACGGGGCGGCTGTCGAGCCTAGGTGCCGAGCCAGCCGCGGTATGGCAAACCCTCAGCATGTGGTGAAACTCAGCGTCTGGCAGATCACCAGCGCGGGATGCGGACCTGGAACTTCAGCATGTCGAGCCTCGCATAGATATGCTCGAACATGACGGGCGTGCCGCTGTTGGCGTAGGTCACGCGCTGCAAACGGATCACGCTGGTATCGGCAGCGACTGAGAGCAGGTCGGAAAACGGTGCTGGAAGTGGAGCCACATCCAGGGCGACATCGGCGTAGCCGACCTCGATGCCGAGACGGCGCTCCATCAAGAGGTAGACGTCCTGGCGGGTCAGATCGAGCTGCATCAGTTTTCGCCCGATATCGAGGGGCAAGTAACTGACGTCGAGTGAAATGACAGTGTTTCCAGCCAATCGCACGCGGGCCAATCGCGTCACAATTGCGCCGGGATTGATCGTAAGGTGCTCAACGACGTCACTCAACCCCTCGATTTCTCGAAGGTCGACAACGTCGGATCGAGTAGGAATGCCGAGTGGGGCCATCATCTCGCCGAAGCTCTGCAGCCGCTCCAAGCTTGCGGTCGCTTGTAATCGACTGACGAAATGGCCACGCCCCCGCCGAGCTTCGACGAGGCCCATGCTGCGGAGTGCGTCAAACGCCTGTCGCGCGGTAACGCGGCTGACGGAGAATGTCGCCATGACATCGTGTTCGCTTGGGAGTTGCGATCCTCGGGCATATTCGCCACTCGCAATCCGTTCGGCGATCCAATTTCGGATCCGAGCATATTTTGGCAGCGTCGCGTGCGGCGGCTGAACCGAAGCTGCGGTTGTCCCCTTCAAACTTTGCGGCGTGGCCATCATTTCGATTCCACCCTGAGGGAGGCTGGGTGTGCTCAGCCCCGTAGCGCGAGTGCCTTTTCTTCAATTTCGCAAATTGCCCAACGGGCATTCTTCCGAACTTCGGGGTCCGTATCTTCGGTCACTGCTCGGAGGAACGGAAGAGCTGCAGCGTCGCCGACTTCACCAAGTGCGCCGGCAGCTTCCTTCCGGAGATTGGCTTCGATATGGCCGAGGCCTTTCGCAATGGGCTCGACAGCTGCATGGATGCGCATCCGACCGAGGCTGCGTGTGGCTTTGAGACGGACCTGCCAGTACGGGTCGTCCAAAGCGGCGATCAAGTCGGGAGCAGCCTTCGTACCCAATGTGATGCGACCGAGCGTTTCGGCTGCAACCTCGCGTACGAGCCACTCGGTATCGGCAAGCCCGGCTCGGATCGCCTCTGCGGCTGGCTGTGTGGATGAAAATGCCAGCGCACTGACGGCAGCACGACGCACATTCGCGTCACTGTCGGTGGCAGCGGCTCTAATTGCTGGGATCGCGACCTCGAGCTTCAAGAACCCTATTACACCGACTGCTTGAACGCGTACGCCAGCATCTGTGTCTTGCAGTGCCTGCAGAGCAGCTTTAAGCGCATCCTGACATCTGAGTTCCTTCAGCGCCCGGAGAGAGGACATGCGCACAAAGGCGACCGGATGCTCGACCAAGTCGAGAAGTGGTGGCGCCGCAGCACTGTCTTTAAGTTCGGCTGCGCTGTCGGCGGCAGCCTGTTGAACCAGAGGGTCAGCATCGACCAGTGCTTTGGCCAATGCGCCGGCGGCCGCAAGTCCATCGTATTCGCCGAGCGCCCGAGCCACCTGTTGGCGGACACCAGCATCCTGGTCATCAAGCATAGAAGCCAGCAGCGGTACCGCCGATGGATCTCCGAGGTGTGCCAGTTCCATAATGGCGACACGGCGTGTACCAGCATCGGCCGACCGCAGTTGTTCCTCAATGTCGGCGAGATCGCTATAGTCTTCGAATACACCCGACATCTGGCACCTCAACGGGTTGGGGACTTCCGTGTTACCGCAGAAGATATGGAATATTGACGGTAACGGCACCGGTTGGACAGTCGGCTTCGCACGGCATACAATACCAGCATTCATCGTAAGCCATGAATGCTTTACCCGTCTGGTCGTTGATTCTGAGGACATCCAGCGGACACACATCAATACAGACGCGGCAGCCTTTTTCCGCGATGCATTTTACGTCGTCGACGACAACTGGAACGTCGGTGAATGTAGGCACCGTCGGCATGTTTTTGCTCCTTGCATCAGCTTGCAAGCGGGGTTCACGCGGTGGCGCGGACGCGCTGCTTGTCGTAAATATCTCTTTCCTCATCGGCGATCGGCACGACGTAGGGATCGATCGCCTTTTTCTCCCCAGTCATGACGCCGTTCTGCTTTGACAGCAGGGTGTGGCAGAACCAGTTGGCATCATCCTTTTCAGGATAGTCAGTCCGCAAGTGATAGAGGCCCCACCGGCTTTCGGTCCGGTAAAGCGACGAGAACGCGGCCATATCAGCGCAGTCGAGGATTGACGACGCTTCGAGCGCGCGCATGAGTTCGTGGGCATTGCGAACCATCATCCGCGTTTCGAGATCTTCTCGGACCTCGGCCAATCGTTGCTGCGCGATTTCGTACTTTCGGGTAACTTTCGGTGGTTGCAAATAATCATTCACGAGCCGACGTGTCTTGTATTCGATCTGGTTCGGCGGAATCCCGTCTTCACGCCGCGTTGGTGCGAGCACTCGTTCCCGCTCAAGCGCAACGTCTGCTGGATCATAGGCAGTAAAGTCGTGATCCTGGGCAAAAGCGGCCGCGTCTTCGCCAGCCACTGCGCCGTTGGTGAAGGCGCCGAGCATATAATTGTGCGGCACACTTGCCATATCACCTGCCGCGTAGAGGCCCGGAACCGTTGTACGGGCGAATTCGTCGACGTATACTCCCGATGCGCTGTGACCGGAGCAAAAACCGATCTCGGAGATGTGCATTTCGATCATCTGCTTGGCATAATCGGTGCCGCGGCCCTCGTGGAACAACCCTCGCGTTGGGCGCTCGACAGTGTGCAAGGTGTTGGCGATTTCTTTTACCGTATCGCTGTGCAAGTGATTTAGCTTCAAGAACACAGGTCCTTTTCCGGACTGCAGTTCGGTGAAGAACTCGAGCATCATCTGGCCTGACCAGTAGTCACACTCGATGAAGCGCTTGCCTTCGTTATTCGCAGTGAAGGCGCCAAAAGGCCCGGCGACGTAAGCGCAAGCTGGCCCATTATAATCTTTGATCAGCGGGTTGATCTGGAAACATTCCAGATTTGCGAGTTTCGCGCCTGCGTGATAGGCCATCGCATAGCCATCACCGGAATTAGCAGCGTTTTCATAGGTGCCAAACATATACCCGGATGTCGGTAGACCCAGTCGCCCGGCCGCACCCATGCACAGAATGACCGACTTGGCGCGGACCACGAGGAATTCGGCCGTCCGCGTGTTGACAGCGATCACCCCAGCCACGCGCCCATCTTTACCCGTTAACAGACGGGTCGCCATGAAGCGGTTTGAGATCAGCAGGCGAGCGCGACGAAGCTGGCGATAGAGCGCTTTTTTGACGGTGTCGCCGTTGGGCATCGGGAGCACATAACTGCCGATGTGGTGGACTTTCTTGACGCTGAAATCGCCGTTCTCATCCTTCAGAAATCGAATTCCGAAGCTGTCGAGTTCTTCGATGATCGAGTAACAATTTTGGGCATACTTCAGCACGGGCTTCTGATCGACGATGCCGTCGTTGGCAATTGTGATTTCTTTTGTGTATTGCTCGGGCGTCGCATAGCCAGGGATGACAGCATTGTTGAGGCCGTCCATGCCCATCGAAATGGCCCCGGACCGCTTCACATTCGCCTTTTCGAGCAGAATAACGGTTGCGTTTGGGTTGCGCTGCTTCGCTTTGAGCGCAGCCATCGGGCCAGCGGTGCCACCACCGATCACGAGCACGTCGCATGAAACTTCCGACAGACCATCCAAAATGGTGTCGGTGAGTGGTTCGGTGGTTTTGCTCATGCTCGTCCCCTTCAGATGCCAAAACGTGCGCTGTGTGTTGAGGTCAGCGGCTTGGGTTAAATTTCGTCGCTGATGAAGTCGTCGATAGTTGGCCGTGCGGCCAAACCTTGGAGGAAGACCCAAGGGAAGATCCCGCGGTCGTGTCCGTCGGAGAAAACGATGTTGACGCCGTAGTGCCCGATGGGTCTGACGCTCGTGATCTTCAGATCGCCAACTGGACGCGGTGGATCGGGTAGCATCCGGCGGCGCCGTCCAGCTGCAGACGGGCACTCGTTCCAAAGCAGTGTCGCGGCGAGAACAACCGTGCGATCCGAAGGGAGACGTACGGCGAGCCGCAGTCCCTCGGCTTCAGGCCAAGCCATCGGCTCCGCATCCTGCGGTCGATGTTGGGCCCGTGTAGCGGTCGAGGTTTGAGGTAGGCTGGTCATATTGCCAGCTTGGGCACCTCGGCCCGATCGCGATAGCAATTAGTTGCCTTGATTGGTTCAAATGCAGCGACCGCTGCCGTCGCACTCTCATCGGGTTCAAGGGCAATTCATTGACTGACGGCGCTAACTGGCGGCCCGATAAAGCGCGTGCCCTGGAGCGGGCCCCTTTGAACAAGCGCCGGGACCCAAGATGACCTACGTTGTCACCGACAATTGTATTCGCTGCAAGTATACAGACTGCGTTGAAGTCTGCCCCGTCGACTGCTTCTACGAGGGTGAACACATGCTAGTCATCCACCCCGACGAATGCATCGATTGTGGGGTATGCGAGCCAGAGTGCCCGGTAGGCGCCATTAAGGCCGACACGGAGCCGGGGCTTGAGAAATGGATCGCGCTCAATGCGCAGATGGCCAGCCTACTACCCGTGATTACGGAGCGTAAAGAGCCTCCAGCGGATAGCGAAAATTGGCGCGAGGTTTCGGGGAAATTGGCGCGCGTCTACGGAACCGACACTCCCGAGCGCGTTTAATCGGACATTGCTCGCTCAACTAAAAATCACATTCAGCTTGGAAAGCACGATAATGAGCAGTCTCAACGAGGAAACGGTCCTATCCGTGTGTCACTGGACGGACACTTTATTTTCGTTCAAGGCGACGCGCGCCCAAGGATTTCGTTTTGAGAACGGCCAGTTCACGATGATGGGGCTGGTGGGGGAGACGGGCCGCCCGTTGCTGCGCGCCTATTCGATGGTCAGCACGAACTACGATGAAACACTTGAATTCTTTTCGATCAAAGTGCCAGACGGGCCGCTGACATCTCGACTTCAGCACATCAAAGGAGGCGACCGTATTCTTGTTTCGAAGAAACCTACCGGTACGCTGATTATCGACAATCTCCTGCCGGGGCGAAATCTCTATTTGTTTAGTACGGGGACCGGGCTTGCACCGTTCATGAGTATGATCCGCGACCCGGAGATTTACGAGCGATACGAGCGGGTTGTCCTCGTGCACGGCTGCCGTCATGTGGCTGAGCTTGCCTACGGCGAGCGCATCCAAGCAGAGCTGCCCGAAGACGCGTTTATCGGTGAAGCGGTTCGCGAAAAGCTGATCTATTACCCGACCGTCACGCGCGAACCGTTTCACAATCGTGGCCGAATCAATGACCTCGTCCAGTCGGGTCGGCTCTTTAGCGATATAGGATTGCCTCATATTGAGCCTGAGATCGATCGCGCCATGATGTGCGGTAGTCCGCAAATGTTAGCATCGATGTCGGACCTACTCAAAGGTCGCGGCTTTCGTGAGGGTTCGACCGGTGAGCCGGGTCAATACGTTGTTGAAAAAGCATTCGCTGAACGCTGATTGGTCAGTCTGGTGCGACCTGCGGCAGCTGCATCTTCATCTGCATCGGCAGCGCCCAGAAAGTTGTCGAAAAAGCGCCAGCAACGCGAATCTCCATCAACATCCCGACGGGCAAGCAGCACTGCCGCATCATAGCGGGGCCAAACCGCTGCGGCAGAAGACGCAGGAGAACTGAGTCTAGGGACGCGTCCTCGACAAACATGACGTAAAAAGCATGAACGACGTAAAAGCATGAACGACGTAAGAAGCATGAATGACGTGCTGAACTGGCCCGTCTTCCGCTGACAGATGAAACGTGGTCGGTATGTAGCCGAGAACAATACGTTGGCGATCCCGGCAGGGCTCGAACCTGCGACCTCATGCTTAGAAGGCACGCGCTCTATCCAGCTGAGCTACGGGACCGGTCGTGTGGCTATAACAGCGTTGGCTGCCTACGGGAAAGCCCGGACGCGCCGCCGGCGATACAAAACTGGGGAGCTCGGGCTGCGCCCGTTTAGCGCTTGATTGCAACTCCCCCTGCCGCTGGCTATATGTCGTCGCAGCAATCCTCGGCATACGCGAGATGGTGGTGGAGGCGATATGCTGACGCGAACGACCGGCAGCGCCAGCGTGGGACATGATGCGGCACCCGCCCGTGCCAGCGAGAACTCCGCCGCCCCCGCCGCCAAGGCGTCTGCGGCCGACAACTTCGATGTGCCGGATGGCCTCGAGGGCTCTTTTCACGACGCGCCGGAGACGTTCCTTCCCGTCGCGAAGACGGCCCTGTTTGATCGCCTCACCGAGCCATCGCGCTGGCCCGGCCATGACGCGTCCAAGGTGCGGCGATTCTTCCGTTACCTCGATTACTGGCGGCAGCAACACTACAGCATGAGCCTCCTCGGTCTGCTCGAGGCCTATGATGCGTTCTCGCCCGACTCCGACCTGCTCCAGACCCGTGACTTCAACGACGGCGAACGCGCCGTCCTCCAGGCCCGCGTGTTCGATGGCATCGACAGCATCATGCTGGCTGCAAACTACCGGAAGCTGCCACCGGCCGACCTCGACAAAATGCTGTCGAGCGCCTCGATCTATGGACTGGATTTCCACGTCGATCTCGACGCCTTCGATCAAGCCCAGGTCTATTATCGCGGCGTCGCCGATGACAGCCATGTGCAGCGCTCGCTGAAGAAACTCGGCCGCAAGCAAGAGATCAAATACAAGTTATTCCGCCGCCTCTGCGTTGTTTTCAAATTGAAACCGTTCGACGCTCGGGTTCGCGACGTGATGGCTGATAAGGGCTGGAACGAAGCCCGCGCCAAGCGGTTCGTCCGGCGGGCACGCGCGCGGCTGCCAAAAGAAATCAGCGACGGCAACATCTACCTCAAACTGTTCCGGAACATTCCCCACAGCGAACTCGAGATGGTGTTCCCCAACACGCAAGTGAAGTTTCGGTTGTGGGACAAGCTGCGGCTCGGGGCGACCGCCGGCGGAGGCCTCGGTTTTGGGCTGTTCACGTCGGCTGGTAAGATCGCATTGTTGGCAACGAACCCGTTCGCAGCCGCTGGTGCGATCGTCGGCGTGGGCGCGATCGCGTTCCGGCAGTCGATGGCGTTCGTCAACCAGAAGCAGCGTTACATGGCGGTCATGGCGCAGAAGCTCTATTTCCACGCCATGGCCGACAATCGTGGCGTCATCGTCAAGCTTGCCGGGCGCGCGGCGGAAGAAGACATCAAAGAGGACTGGCTGCTCTATTCGGTGCTGGCGAAAGCATCGGCCAACGCTGGCGAGATCAGCGACATCGACGCGGCCATCGAGCGTTATGTGGCGGCCGAGTTCGGTGTGACGGTCGACTTCGACGTATCCGATGCCCTGCGCCGTCTGATCGCCGACGGCCTTGTTCATCAAGACGAGACCGGACGCTTCACGACCCTCGACCCGATCGCAGCAGCAGCCCATGTCGATGCTATGTGGGACCAGTTGCTCGACCGGCTACCAGACCCTGGACAGGCCGAGGGTAACGAGGTGTCCGCGAAGGCGCGAGCTTCGGCTGGACGGCCTTCCCATGACGATAACGACGGTGCGCTCTCTTGGATGTCGTGATGTCGCTTTTGCGCCTTGGGTGATCCATGCTGGGCGTGCAGGTGGAAGTAGCGAGCAACGCCCCAGGCCATCTATGAAGCACGTTGCACCTGCCCCGCCTCTCGACAGGGGGGCACGGTTCGTGCCACGCGCAATGTGAGCCTACGCCATCGCGATCACATTCGCCGGAACCGACCGTTGACCCAAACTTCGCCGTCCGCCCAGACGCAATACGTGGCGAGCCTCATCGAGCCGGACAAGGATCGTGCGCACACGATTGCCGCCGTGTTGCAGGATCTGACCGACCCGCCGCCCGACGCCCTGACGCTGTTTGAGCACGGTGCGAGTTGGCGCATCGACGCCTACTACGATGCAGGTGTGGATGGGTTGGCGCCTGCTGGTTCCGTGCCGGATGGGGAAACCCTTTCGCGCCAAGTCGAGGCACTGCTTGGCGACGGGATCGCGATACCGGCCTTCACCGTCGCGCCCGTGCCGGATGTCAACTGGGTGACGATCAGCCAAGCGGCGCTGCCGCCGGTGACAGCCGGGCGGTTCATCGTCCACGGCAGCCACGACCAACACCGCGTTCCGCAGGGACCGAACGCGATCCTGATCGATGCTGGCGAAGCGTTCGGCACCGCCCACCATCAGACGACAGCTGGCTGTCTGATGGCAATCGACCGGCTGACGCGGGAGGCGCGACACCGTCCGCGCGCGTTCCGCACCGTGCTCGATCTCGGTTGCGGGTCAGGCGTGCTGGCCATCGCGGTGGCCCGGTCGCTGCCACAGGCCGACATCCTGGCGAGCGATATGGATGGGCCGTCGGTTGCTGTTGCGCGGGAAAACGCCCGTCTCAACGGCGTCGCCAATCGCGTGCGGTGCGTCGAGGCGGCCGGGCTCGCGCATCCCGCGTTGCGGGCGGCGGCACCGTTCGATCTGCTGATCGCAAACATTCTGGCCAAGCCGCTCACTGGGTTGGCGCCCGATTTATCTGCCGCCGTTACGCCAGGTGGAACCCTGATCCTGTCGGGGCTGCTGACTTACCAAGCGCGTCAGATCATCCAGGTCTATTGCGCGCATGGCTTCGCACTCGACCGCCACGACCGCGTATCGGGTTGGTCGACATTGACGATGCGGCGGGGATAACGATGTTCCAGACTTTCGATGCACCAACGCCAGCAAGCGAGATTGCCCCGCGCGTCCGCGCGTTACGCGGTCTGCTGGCCAAGCGCCGGCTCGACGCGTTTCTCGTGCCGCGCACCGATGAGCACCAGAACGAATATGTGCCCGCGTGCTCGGAACGGTTGGCGTTCATCTCGGGCTTCACCGGATCGGCAGGACTTGCCGCCATCGCTGCGAAGTCGGCTGGCCTGTTTGTTGACGGCCGATACACGGTGCAGGCGCCAGCGGAAACCGACACCGACGTGTTCGAGGTCAAAGGCATCCGCACGACAGACCTCAAGCCGTGGCTGATGGCGACACTGAAAACTGGCGGCCGGATCGGGTTTGATCCGACATTGCACACGATCGCTGAGATCGAAGGGCTGAAGTCGACGCTCGCTAGCGCGAAGCTGAAGCTTGTGCCGGTCGCGGCAAATTTGGTCGATGCGGTGTGGGGAAAGGCTCGGCCATCGCCACCGACGGCCCCTATCGTGGTGCAGCCTGAGCAATTCGCCGGGCAAACGGCCGCTGAAAAAATCGCTGCTGTCCAGAAAACTCTGCGCGAGGCCAAGCACGACGCCGTCGTGCTGTCGGCAACCGACAGCATCTGCTGGCTGTTCAACATTCGCGGCGCTGACATTCCCCACAACCCAGTGGTGCTTTCATTTGCGATTGTCCCGGTGAGCGGCAAGCCGGAATTGTTCGTCGCATCAGAAAAGATAACGCCGGAGGTCAAGAAACACCTGTCGGGCCATGTCCGCATCAAGCCTTTAGGCGATCTCAACGGTGCGCTCGAAGCCTTGAAGCTTGCTGGCAAGACGGTCCGGCTTGCACCTGCGTCGGCAAGCTGGTGGCTGTTTCGCAGCGTCGGTGGAGCCCGGCGCGTCGCACGCGGCAGCGATCCATGCGTCGAGATGAAGGCGGTAAAGAACGCGACCGAAATTGCTGGTGCACGAACGGCGCATCTACGCGACGGCGCGGCCGTGGTCCGTTTTCTCGCGTGGCTCGATGGCGCCGTCGCAAAGGGGCCGGTCGACGAAATCACGGCGGTGCGGCGGCTCGAAGCGCTGCGGGCCGAAACTGGGAAATTGCGGGAGATATCATTTCCAACGATCTCGGGATCCGGGCCGAACGGCGCGATCGTGCACTATCGCGTCAGCGAGGCGACCAACCGCGACCTGCAGAACGGCGAGCTGTTTCTTATCGATAGCGGCGGGCAATATGCCGATGGCACGACTGACATCACACGCACCGTTCCGATCGGTGATGCGACCGTTGAAATGCGCGAGCGGTTCACGCTGGTGCTGAAGGGCATGATTGCGATTTCAACCGCACGCTTCCCGCGCGGAACGCGAGGCATCGATCTCGACCCGTTGGCGCGCCGCGCATTGTGGGCTCGCGGTCTCAACTATGACCACGGCACGGGTCATGGCGTCGGCAGCTATCTGAACGTCCACGAGGGGCCAGCCTCGATCTCGAAGGGCGGGATGGCCGAACTCAAGCCAGGGATGATTTTATCCAACGAGCCAGGCTACTACAAACCCGGCGCGTACGGCATCCGGATCGAAAACCTTGTTCTCGTCACCGAGCCTGAAGACATCGGCGGCGATCAACCGGTCATGGGGTTCGAGACGCTGACGCTGGCGCCGATCGACCGGCGCCTCGTCGTCCCCTCGCTGCTGACGCCAGATGAGCGCGATTGGCTCGACGCCTACCACGCACGGGTGCGCGAGCGGTTATCCGGCGACGTTGATCCGGCGTCCCGCCGCTGGCTCGCACAGGCGACGGCGTCGATCGGTTGACGACAGCCGCTCGCCGGCTACTGCCGTCGTTTCGCGAGATCACGGCTTTAGGTCTTGCGCCATTTGGTGGCGTCGGTCGGGTCCTGACAGCCAGCGGGCGGCGCCTGCTTATCGAAGCGCGCAGCGAGTGTGCTGCAGCCCCATGCCTGGACCTGCTGCGGCATGTATCGGTGCATCGCGATGCCCAGTTCGTCGTTGGGCGACGGCGCCATGCCGATCCAGTAGTAATAGCGTCCGCCTACGGCGATCACGGCGATGAGTAGGACGACGATGAGCAATCTGAACATACTGACCTCTTAGGTTGTACAGCGCATCATTTCCGGGCACGTCTTGCGCCCTCATTGTGACCTTAAGCAGACGGGGATCTGTCGCGTTGGTCATAATCGAGCTGGGGATGGCGATGGCGAAGCTTTGACAGTCAGCACCGCTGAACTCACAACCCATCCATGACAGACCCATCGCCAGACACGTTCGTCCACCTCAAGGTACACTCGGCGTATTCGCTGCTCGAAGGCGCGTTGCCGATCACCAAGCTTGCAAAGTTGGCCGAGGCGGGCGGGTTTCCTGCGATCGCCTTGACCGACACCGACAATCTGTTCGGCGCGCTCGAATTTTCTGACAAGCTCTGGGGCGTTGGCGTGCAGCCGATCATCGGGCTGTCGGTCGGCATCGACTTCGGCGATGGGCAAACGGGGGGGCTGTTGCGCGCGCCCGGCTCCGTGCCGCGCGGCGAACCAGCCGGGCATATTGCGCTCTTGGCGATGAGTGAGGACGGGTTCGCTAACCTGCTGAAACTGTCCAGCCGGGCCTTTTTCGACCCCAAGGACAATGAGCCGCCGCACGTCGCGTTCGACCGGCTGGCGGCCCACCATGGCGGATTGATCGCGCTGACGGGTGGCCCGCGCGGCCCGATCGACAGGGCCATCGCGGCCGGGCAGTCTGACCTCGTTGCCGCGCGCCTCGGCAGGCTCGCCGCGTTGTTTGGCGACCGGCTCTATGTCGAGCTGCAACGCCACGGCTTACCCGAGGAAGCCGATGTCGAGCCGCAGCTGATCGATCTCGCTTACGGCCAAGGACTGCCACTCGTCGCGACGAACGAAGTCTACTTTGCCAGCCCGTCCGACCACGAGGCGCACGACGCGCTGCTGTGCATCGCCGAAGGGCGATACGTGGTCGAAGACGGCCGGCGCCGTGCAAGCCCGGAGCATTATCTCAAGCCAGCCAGCGACATGGTTGCGCTATTTGCCGACCTGCCCGAAGCGGTTGCAAATACCGTCGAGATTGCCCGCCGGTGTCATTATCGCCCGCTTGGCCGCAAGCCGATCCTGCCGAACTTCGTCGGCGATGCCGTTACGGGAGACGCGCGGCTTGAAGCCGAAGCGACCGCATTGCGCCAAGAGGCAATGGCGGGGCTCAACCAGCGGCTCAAGCAACGTCCGATGGCGGTCGGCTTTACCCGCGAGGATTATGACAAGCGTCTCGCTTTCGAGGTCGACGTCATTACGAAGATGAAGTTCCCCGGCTATTTTTTGATCGTGGCGGACTTTATCAAATGGTCGAAGTCCAATGGCGTCGCGGTCGGTCCCGGGCGCGGATCAGGCGCCGGCTCGCTGGTCGCTTACGCGCTGACCATCACCGACCTCGATCCGCTGCGATTTGGCTTGCTGTTCGAGCGGTTCTTGAACCCCGAACGCGTCTCGATGCCCGACTTCGACATCGATTTCTGTCAAGAAAATCGCGATCGCACGATCCGGTATGTGCAGGAAAAGTACGGCGTCGATCGCGTAGCGCAGATCATCACCCACGGCAAATTGCAGGCCCGCGCCGTTATCCGCGACGTCGGGCGCGTTTTGCAGATGCCGTATGGTCAAGTCGACAAGCTGTGCAAGCTCGTGCCAAACAACCCGGCAAACCCGGTGACACTACCGCAAGCGATCGACGGCGAGCCCAAGTTGCAAGAAGCCCGCGACACCGATCCGCTGGTTGCCCGCCTGCTCGAGATCGCCATCAAGCTCGAGGGCCTGTACCGGCACGCGTCGACGCACGCTGCCGGCATGGTGATCGGCGATCGTCCGCTCGATGAACTCGTGCCACTCTATCGCGACCCGAAGTCGAGTTTACCGGTCACGCAGTACAACTGGAAGCTGGTCGAGCAAGCTGGCCTCGTCAAATTCGACTTTCTTGGTCTGAAAACTCTGACGGTGCTGGAGACGGCCGTCGATCTGATCCGGCGCGGACGCAGCATCGACGTTGATCTTGCTGCCCTCGAACTCGACGACAAGCCGTCGTACGACCTCCTCGCCAAAGCCGATACGGTGGGCGTGTTTCAGCTCGAATCGACCGGCATGCGGGAGAGCTTGAAGCGGCTCAAGCCGGACAGGTTCGAAGACATCATCGCAATGGTCGCGTTGTATCGCCCCGGCCCGATGGACAACATCCCGACCTACATCAACCGAAAGCACGGCGAGGAGCCGATCGAGTATCCCCACGCCATGCTGCAGCCGATCCTGGAGGAAACGTACGGCGTCATCATCTACCAGGAGCAGGTGATGCAGATCGCACAGGTGCTGGCTGGCTACTCGCTCGGCGAGGCCGACTTGTTGCGTCGCGCGATGGGCAAAAAAGACAAGAACGAAATGGCCAAACAGCAGGCGCGCTTTGTCGAGGGCGCGCGCAAGAACGGCGTAAGAGACAAACAGGCGGTTGAAATTTTCGAGCTCGTAGACAAGTTTGCCGGCTACGGGTTCAACAAATCGCACGCCGCAGCCTATGCGCTCGTGTCCTATCATACGGCTTATCTCAAGGCGAACTACCGCAGCGAGTTCCTGGCCGCATCGATGACGCTCGATCTGTCGAACACCGACAAACTCGCGGTGTTCGCGAGCGAGGCGCGCCGCAGCGGCATCGCGATCTTGCCGCCGTGTATCAATGCATCCGGTGTCAAGTTCGTGGTCGAAGCCACCGGGCCGAGCGCGTTGAAACGGCCGATACGATATGCGCTTGCTGCTCTCAAAAACATCGGCGAAACAGCAGTCGCCTCACTGATCGAGGAGCGCGATCGCGGCGGACGGTTTGCGTCACTCGGCGATTTCGCAGCCCGGCTCAATCCAAAGGCGCTCAACAAACGCGGGCTTGAGACGTTGTCGCAGGCTGGCGCATTCGACTGCCTGGAGCCCAACCGGGCGGCGGTTGCAGCTAATGTCGATGCCATCGCGGCGTTGAGTTCGCGAACGGCGTCCGACGCGGCGGCGGGAACGTCGGATTTGTTCGGGGGCGGCGGCGGGGGCAGCAACGAAGCGCCCAGGCTCGATATCAAAGTTGCCAAGGGATGGACCCCGCTCGAACGTTTGCAGGCCGAGTTCGATGCGATCGGCTTTTTCCTGTCGGGACACCCGCTCGACCAATACGCCACCGCTTTGCGGAAACTTGGCGTTAAGACCTATGCCGAATTCGAGGTCGCAACCGAGCGGGGCGCGACCGACGGCCGTCTCGCTGGCATCGTGATTTCGGCGCGCGAGCGCAAATCGCAAAAGGGCAACAAGTTCGCGTTTGCGCTGTTCTCCGATGCCACCGGGCAATTCGAGGCGGTCGTGTTCTCAGATACGCTGGCGAAGTCGGGCGAACTGTTGGTTGCTGGCAAGCCCGTCGTGCTCTCGGTCGAGGCAGATCGCGACGGGGACACGGTGAAGCTCAGAATACGCGATATCCAATCGTTGGAAGATGCGGCGGCCGGGTTGCAGCGATCACTCAAAGTCGTTCTCGATGCGCGGACACTTGCCCATCGCCAGGCCACGCTGACGGACATCCACAAGATGCTGCGTCCGGGCGGCAAGGGCGAGATCCGCTTTCTTGTTCCGTTCGGTGCGCTAGCGGGGGTCGATGGTGGACGCGATGTCGAGTTCGAGCTGCCGGGCAAGTGGGACACGAGCCCAGAGGTGCAAGGCGAAATCAGCGCACTGCCCGGGGTGGTGGAAGTGATGGAGGTGTAAGGTGGTAGCGCTAGGCTGCAACAACGGAGGCATGACTCTCATAATCTCTGGCGCGGGGACGCCAGCGGAGAGTGTCCCAGGTGTCGGTAAGCGCAGGCGAGAGCCCGACGCCGTTGGTTGGAAATGATCTGGTCTATGAGAGGTGCGCAAGCGCGGTCTCGCACCATTTGGCAATGCGCAACAACTTTAGATCATAGCCGTACGGAGCGACCAACTGGATACCCAGCGGCAACCCGTTGGGACCGCGACCGGCTGGAAGGGAGATCGCAGGAACCCCTAATGCTGTCCACGGTGCGCAAAGGTCGGAATTGCCGGTATCATTGAGGCCAACAGGGGCTTCGCCGGTCGCAGGCACCGTTAGAACCACGTCGAAGGGGGCAGATGCCGACGTGAAGCCCTGCCGCAACGATTGCTGCAACTTGAGCGCGTTGATATATCGAATTGCAGAAATTCGCGTTCCACGCTCGACAAGCGCTTTAATATCGGAGCTGATTTTATCGGGATGTCGAGCAACAAGATCTGCGAAGTTAGCCGCTCCCTCTGAGTCACAGAGCGTGATCGCAAGCGATACGAGATCGGTGTAGGCCGCTGGCAGAACGCAATCTTCGACAGTTGCGCCAGCTTGCTGAAAGCAAATCGCCGCGGCCGATAGAATATCCGACTGGCATGGATCAATCGCCGGACTGCTTGGCAGTGGCAGAATGCCGATCCGAGGCGCCCAATGCGGCTCAAGACCGTCGACATCAACGACGAAGGCCGCACCTTGTCGGGCCCCTGGCCCACCCATCACTCGCGACACTACGTATGCTGCATCATCAACGCTGCGCGTAAAAAGCCCGACGTGGTCAAGTGAGCCCGATAGCGAATGGACACCGTCGCGGCTGATTGATCCGAAAGAAGGTTTAAAGCCGACGATCCCGCAATATGCTGCAGGCCGCAGCACCGACCCCATGGTCTGGGTTCCAAGCGCCACCGGCAGAGACCCCGACGCCACTGCCGCCGCTGAGCCAGAAGATGAGCCTCCCGGCGAGTGGCTGAGGTTCCAGGGATTGCGCGTGGGGCCGGGATATCGCCAAGCGAACTCGGTTGTGACAGTCTTGCCTAGCACGGTTGCAGACATTTCGCGCAGGCGGGCCACGATCCAGGCATCGGCGCTTGGCTGGTGCGCTGCGAAGATTGGCGAGCCGTATGTTGTCGGAAGCTCCACGGTGTCGATCAAGTCTTTGACGCCCACTGCCACACCCGCAAGTGGCCCCAGTCCACCGCAATATGAGCGTAGGTCAGGAAGGTCGACAAATGCGTGCAATGTAGCTTCGAGGGCTTTTGCACGGGCGTGGCAGGCCGCTATTGATGCCTGAGGGGTTAATCTGCCAGACTTAACGGCACGCACGGTGTCGAGGACACCCGGGTGATTAGCGGAGGCAATCATGTTTACTCCGGGACTGGCGGACGCGAAGATGACGGGTCGTCGCGTCCGCATTTCAGAACATGTTGAATACTATTTGATAGAGAGAGCCTTGCCGATATATGTTTTCGGTACGAATGCTTCGTAATCGGGTTGAGCCGCTAAGTTTCCGAGAACAATCTGGGTAGCAAGTCCAAGCTTCAAGGCGTCTGCCGATATGTCGACGTTCTTGGGATAAACGCCTTCAGCCAACATGCGCTTTACCGCCGCCTCCACGATTGCAGGGTCAAGTTTCGGGAATTCCTTCTTGGCAATTTCGATCGTCTTCAGCTCGTTCGACTGCATAAAGCGCATCGCCATCTCAAGACCATTCGTGAGTTTTTGCGCCAGCACTGGGTCGACGTCGTTCCGAACAGTAATCGCTGAAAATGCGTATGCCCCGTATAACTTTGGGAAACCGAGCACGACTTTCATACCCTTCGCCAATACCTGCTCCAGGCCAGGTTGATAAAGGACGGCAACTTTGCCTTGGCCAGCTAGGAAGGCGCCAGGCTCCGTGCCGAGCGGGACTTGGACCAACTCCACGTCTTTAGCAGGGTCCAGACCGTTATCTTTGAGCAACTTCATGAAAAGCGATGTACTCGTCGTCGGCATCGTACCCGTAACAACTTTCTGCCCTTTAAGATCGGCGACGCTGGTGAACTTCAAATCCGGTGATGTTGCGATCCAAACCGCAGCGCCGTTCACTACATTGGCGATGACGAAAACCGGTGCACCTTTTGAGGCCGAAATTGCAGTCCATTCTGGACCGTGCAGAGAGAAGTCAGCGCTCTTAGCGATAACGGCCGAAAGGGCGGAACTGGGCGCACCCGCTGTCTCTTTAGTTAGTTCCAGCCCCTGTGCGTCGAAAAAGCCCTCGTTAATGCCGACATACAATGGCAAATAGAGCATTGATTGAAAGGCCTGCGAGATGGTTGCCTTCTTTTTCTCTTGAGCTGCGACACTCATTGGACATGCCTCTCCCTTTAGCTCAGGCCAACGCTGCGTGAACTGAGCCGAAGCGGCGGCAGCGGCGGGCGCCATCGATGATCTGGCGCATGGTGCGGGCGGGTTTTGCTACGAC
>Ga0163155_10003081_pt1 | contig 18124 bp, 12 predicted proteins | sample OliLakLV19SP4G1_FD_148611 | JGI IMG/M metagenome (GOLD analysis project Ga0163155, IMG submission 148611) | Freshwater microbial mat bacterial communities from Lake Vanda, McMurdo Dry Valleys, Antarctica - Oligotrophic Lake LV.19.SP4.G1 | ecosystem: Environmental > Aquatic > Freshwater > Lake >... | reverse complement strand
GGATTGGCCGATGGAGGGGATGCGGTGTGCGCTGAGCGGGAATCGGAGCGCGCCAGGGCCGCGTGAGGAGCCGGGCACCCATGGGCGAGCAGACGGACAAAAAGGCGGAGGCTGGAGGCGAGAGCGAGGCGAAGCCGGCAAAGAAGAAGCCGCCGATCGTGGCGATGGTCGCGGTGCTGGTGGTGATGGCGGTGGAGGGCGCGGTGGTGTTCGTGGTGGCGGGGATGACCAAGGGTGGGCAGACGGCGTCGGCGTCGGAGCTGCACGAGGGGCACGGAACCGAGAGCGAAGCCGTGGCCGAGGTGCCGGTGTTCCATGGCAAGTTCCAGAACCAGACGTCCGGTCGGGTGTGGATCTGGGAGACGGAGATTGTCCTGGAAGTGCGTCAGAAGCACGTGGAGCACATCACGCACGAGCTGGAGCGTCGACAGGCGGCGGTGCGGGACGCGATCTCGAGAATCTATCGGCGGGCCCAGCTCGCGCAGCTGCGGGAGCCGGGGTCGGAGACGATCACCCGCCAGTTGACCGCGATGCTCGATGAGTTTTTCGGCCCCGATCCCGAGGGCCACTCGATGATTGAGCGGGTGCTGGTGCCGGTGTGCGACGGGTATTCGGCGGACTTCTGAGGTGCCCGGTGAGGGGAACCAGGGTCGATCGCCTGGGTCCCACCCGCCAAGCCGTGACGAGTCGGTGGCCATGTGAGCAAGCGGCAGGGCGAGTTCTTTCCGGTCCGGATGGGCAACGGACCGATGGCAACGCCTACGATCACATGTCGTCTTGTGTGAGGGGTCGGAGTGGCATCGGATCGCCGCCTCGACCCAGCAATCCCCACGCGACGAGCGGAGCATCTATGAGCGCCGGCGCGACGCCCGTGCCCCATTCCGTGAACGCCTGGAGCGCCGAGTATCTCGAGGCGGAGCACCAGCGGTTTCGGGCTGATCCTTCCTCGGTCCCGGCGTCGATGGCGGACTTCTTCCGCGGGTTCGACCTGGCGATGACCATGACTCCCGCCTGGGCGGGGGGCGGGTCCGGGTCATCCGCGCCCGCCGCGGCCTCCGGGCCTCTGAAGGCGGCCAGTGAGTTGCCGACGCCCGAGCCGATCGCCGACTCGCGGACGCTGCGGTTCCAGACCGCGGTGAACGACCTGGTCGAGGCGTATCGCTCGCTGGGGCATCTGGCGGCGAAACTGGACCCGTTCGGTCGCGAGAGGCCGCGGCCCAAGGCGCTGTCGCTCCAGCACTGGGGGCTGTCCGAGGCGGACCTCGAGCAGGCGACCGACGCGCGGGGGCTGGGGCTGTCGGAGCGGGAGCCGTTGTCGGCGATCATCGCGCACCTCGAGCGCCTGTACTGCCAGTCGGTGGGCGTGGAGTACGCGTACATCCAGGACACGGACGAGCGGGAGTGGCTGCGGGGGCGGTTCGAGAGCCCGGTCATGCACGCGGACCTCTCGCGCAAGGAGAAGGCGCACCTGCTCGAGCTGCTCATCAGGAGCGAGTTGTTCGAGACGTTCATCGGCAAGCGGTACCTGGGCGAGAAGCGGTTCAGCCTCGAGGGGTCCGAATCGCTCATCGCGCTCCTGGACCACATGATCGAGCACGCGGCCTCCAAGGGCGTGGAGGAGTGCCTGATCGGCATGGCCCACCGCGGGCGGCTGAACGTGCTCAACTCCATCCTGGGCAAGACCGAGTCCCAGATCTTCACCGAGTTCGAGGACTCCTGGGAAGAGGACTTCGCGGACGGGGGCGGGGACGTCAAGTACCACCGCGGATACTCGGGCACGCGCGTCTTCGGCAACGGGACGGAGATCCACCTGGCGATGGCCAGCAACCCCAGCCACCTGGAAGCGGTGGACGGCGTGGTGCTCGGGCGCACGCGGGCCAAGCAGCGTCTGCGGGGCGACAAGGAGCGACGCCGGGTCGTGCCGGTGATCATCCACGGCGACGCGGCAATTTCGGGTCAGGGCGTGGTGGCCGAGTGCGCCAACCTGTCGCAGCTCGAGGGCTACACGACCGGCGGGTGCATCCACATCGTGGTGAACAACCTGATCGGCTTCACGACCACGCCCGAGGACGGGCGCACGAGCAGGTACTGCACCGACATCGCCAAACTGACCGAGTCGCCGGTGTTCCACGTCAACGCCGAGGACCCGGAGGCGATCGTGCGGGTGTCGCGTCTGGCGGTGGAGTATCGACAGCGATTCCGCAAGGACGTGTACATCGACCAGTGGTGCTACCGCAAGCATGGGCACAACGAGACGGACGAGGCGTCGTTCACGCAGCCGATCGTAGCGGGGCTGATCGCGAACAAGACGAGCATCATGCGGGCGTACGCGCAGCGCCTGCACGCCGAGGGCGTGATCACGGCCCAGGATGAGAAGAAGATCGAGGAGCGGATCGAGCTGGCGCTGCACGACGCGCAGACCAACGTCAAGAAGAAGCCCAACGACCCGACGATCGACCCGGGCTCGGCCCGTTGGGCGGGCATGGGGCGCGAGTTCAGGTTCGACCCGGTCATCACGGGCGTGCCGCTGGACACGATCCGCCAGGTCGCCTCCGCCCTGGGGGCGGTGCCGCCGAACTTCACGCCCAATCCCAAGATCGTCAAGCAACTCAAGAGCCGCGCGGCCATCCCGGACACCGGCGACCTCTCGCACGCCGACGCGGAGCTGCTGGCCTTCGGCACGCTGCTGCTCGAGGGTACGGCGGTTCGGCTGTCGGGCCAGGACTGCCGGCGCGGCACGTTCAGCCAGCGGCACGCGGTGCTGCGCGACTTCACGACCGGCGAGGCGTACACGCCGATCAACAGCGTGCGGGAACTGGGCGAGCCGGGCACCGACACGGCGCCGGGCTCGATCGGTGGCGACGGCAAGCCGCGTCAGGCCAAGTTCTGCGTCTACGACTCTCCGCTGTCGGAGATGTCGGTGATGGCGTTCGACTACGGGTACTCGCTGGGCGACCCCAACATGCTGGTGTGCTGGGAGGCCCAGTTCGGCGACTTCAACAACGGGGCCCAGGTCATCATCGACCAGTTCCTGGCGGCGGCCGAGAGCAAGTGGCAGCGCTGGACGGGCCTGGTGCTGCTGCTGCCGCACGGGTACGAGGGGGCCGGCCCCGAGCACTCGTCGGCCCGATTGGAGCGGTTCCTGCAGCTGTGCGCCGACAACAACATGCAGGTGGTGTACCCCACGACGGGGGCCCAGGTCTTCCACATGCTTCGCCGGCAGGTGAGGCGGCAGTTCAGGAAGCCGCTGGTGGTCATGACGCCCAAGAGTCTGCTGCGCGTGACCACCTCGCACGTGAACGAGATCACACGGGGCTCGTTCATGGAGGTGCTGGACGATCCGTCGTTCACTCCGCCCGGCAAGGCGGGGGACAGGGCGTATCCGGTCGCGGGCGATGCGATGCTCGGCGCGCCGGCGCTGGACCGCGGCGGGGTCAAGCGGCTCATCCTGTGCTCGGGCAAGATCTACTGGGAACTCTCAGCCCGCCGCCACGAGATCGGGCGGACCGACACCGCGATCATCCGCCTCGAGCAGCTGTACCCGTTCCACGACGCGATGCTGAGCGAGGTGATCGCCAGGTACAAGAGCGCGACGGACATCCTGTGGGTGCAGGAGGAGCCGCGCAACCAGGGCGCGTTCCACTTCATCGCCGACAAGCTGCGGACGCGGCTTGGGGTGCAGAGCGTGACCTACATCGGTCGCCCGGAACTGCCCTCGACCGCGACGGGCTCAAAGAAGAAGGATCGCCAGCAGCAGGAGGAGATCCTGACCGGGGCGATCGGGTCCAGCAAGCCGGCCAACGCGACCAAGCCCGGCGCTGTCCCCTCGTCCAAGGCCAAACCCGTGGGCGCGGCGTGAGTCAGACTTCAGGGGTGGTGGGCGCTCCGCCCGCCCCGCCCGCGAGGCTCGGCGACGCGGGCCAGCAGTGTTCCCCTCGACGCTCCAAGATCGCTTCGTTCAGGACGAACCCATGCCCATCGACATCAGCATCCCCAACGTCGGCGAGTCGGTCACCGAGGTCACCATCGCCGTGGCGCACAAGAAGACCGGGCAGTGGGTCGAGCGGGACGATCCGATCTTCGATCTGGAGACCGACAAGGCCACGATGCCGGTGCTGGCGCCGGCCGCCGGGGTGGTGTCGCTGAGCGCGGCGGTGGGGGACACGATCAAGGTCGGCACGGTGGTGGGCTCGGTGGATGACAAGGCGGCCAGGCCGGCGGGCGCGGCGGCCGAGGCGCCGGCGGCCAAGGCGGGCGCGGCCAAGGGCGAGCCGGCCAAGGCCGCGGCGGCGACCCCCGCCCCGGCGCCAGCCAAGGCCGGGGCGACGGCGACGATGGCTCCGGCGCGGACGGTTGATGCGCCGGCGTCGGCCAATGGTCATGCGCCGGCGGCTGGCGGCGGCGCGGGCGGCGCTCGCCCGACGCCCCTGGCCGAGAAACTGGCCCAGGAACTCGGCGTTGATATCTCGCGCGTGGTGGGGACCGGCGCGGGGCACCGGATCCGCGAGCAGGACGTGCTGACGGCGGCGCAGATGCGAGGCGGCGGTGGTGGGGGGACGAGCGCTGGGTCCGGGACTACGGCCGCGAACGTGTCAGGTGCGCCGGGGGCTAACACGCCCGGCTCGGATCGGGGCTCGCGTGGCGTCACGCGCGAGCGCATGACCACGCTCCGCCAGCGGATCGCCACCCGCCTGGTCGAGGCCCAGCACACCGCCGCCATGCTCACCACCTTCAACGAGGTGGACATGACCGCGGTTATGGACATGCGCAAGCGCTACAAGGAGCAGTTCGAGAAGACCCACGGCATCGGGCTGGGGTTCATGTCATTCTTCGTCAAGGCGGCGACCAGTGCGCTGCGGGCGTTCCCGACGGTGAACGCGTACATCGTCGAGGAGGGCGGCAAGCCGGCGATCGAGAAGCACGACTACGCGGACGTGGCGGTGGCGGTGTCCACGCCGCGCGGGCTGGTGGTGCCGGTTTTGAGGAACGCGGAGGCGATGTCGTTCGCGGCGATCGAGTCGGGGATCAAAGACTTCGCGACGCGTGCGCAGGCGGGGACGCTGGAAGTCCACGAGATGCAGGGCGGGACGTTCACGATCACCAACGGCGGTGTGTTCGGGAGCCTGATGTCAACCCCGATCCTCAACCCGCCGCAGTCGGCGATCCTGGGCATGCACGCGATCAAGAGCCGCGCGGTGGAGGACCCGGGCAATCCGGGGCAGGTCGCGCTGCGGCCGATGATGTACCTGGCGCTGTCGTACGACCATCGGATCGTGGATGGGAGCGAGGCGGTGCGTTTCCTGGTGCATATCAAGGACGCGATCGAGCACCCGGAGCGCCTGCTGATCGGGCTGTGAGAATGGTCGGGATCGCACGGGGGCGAATGCGGTAGGAGCGGACCAACCATGGGGCGGAACGCTTCGGTCGAACACCGGGCGGCGGAGGCTTCGGGCTCTTGCCCGCGGACGGACTTCGTGCTCCACCCGCATTGCCCCGAGCCTTGGTGTCCGGCCTTGCCGATCCCTCGCTGGCGTCTCTTTGATTACCTCGTCTTCGGCCCGAACTGGGGGTCGTACACGCCGCTCATCAGCCTGTTGGTGCTGATGGGGGTCGTCCTTGGCGTCGGGCTGATCTACGCGACATTGGCAGAGGTCTTTGGCTGGCCCAGGCTCTCCGCCCCCTGGATCTTCGCTCCCCTGCCAATACCGATCGCCTGGATGGCGACGCGAGGCATGGTGCGCGGGCACGACAAGAGCATGCTCCGGGCCGCAGAGGCCAAGGGCTGCGGCACCTGCGGCTACGCGGGCCACGGGCGCGACCCCAACCGCTGCCCCGAGTGCGGCCCGCCCATGGATCGCTCGTGGTGGGAGGCGAGGCTGTGGCTGGAGCGGATCTGAGGGGCCGCCGTGCTGTCCAAACGATAGAATCGCCGCATGGCACCCGACTTTCCCGGTGCGTCCGCGATCGCCCAGGTGTGCCTCCGGCACGCCATCGCGTCTCTGCGCATCTTCGGCTCGGCGATCTGGAGCGATTTCGGGCCGGATTCGGACATCGATATGCTCGTCGAGTTCCGCCCGGGGTTTGAGCTCGACCTGTTCGAACTCGGCGGGCTGCAGCAGAACCTGACGGACCTCTTCGGGCGCGAGGTTGACCTTAAGACGCCCGAGATGTTCTCGGAGACGAGCCTGCAACGCGTGGTGGGGAGTTCACGGGTTGCATACGCCGCGTAGGCCTCGCCAACCAGGGCTGGAGGATCGCGTGCGAGCCGAGCCCATGCTGCGACTGGCCCGGGAGGCGATCACAGAGTTCGAGGCGATCGACGCGCGGACATTCCTTCAGCGACGCGTCTACCAGACGTCCCTGGCGTGGTATCTCCAGGCGATCGGCGAAGCGGCATCACGGATCAGCGACGAGCCGCGGGCGCTGTGTCCGGATGTGCCGTGGCGCAAGATCGTTGGCACCCGGCACATCCTCTCGCACGAGTACGACCGACTCATGCCCGAAAAGCTGTGGGCGGTCCTGCGGATGCACCTGCCCGCCCTTGTGGCCGCGTTGGACACAGGAACTGCGAAGTTCCCGCAGCGTGGTCACTGAGCAGGCGCCGAACCATTACTCCCCAACCCGCATCACCACCTTGATCCCCTCACCCGAGATCATCGTTCGGAATCCCTCCGCGAACTCCTCCAGCGGCACCTCGTGGGTGATGATCTCGTCGAGTTCCAGCCGCCCGGAGAGCAGCAGCTCCTCCATCTGGTACCACGTCTGGAACATCTTGCGGCCGTTGACCCCCAAGACTTTGGCCCCCTTGAACACCACATGCTCGGTGATGTTGAAGGTGATGGGCTTGGAGGGGATGCCCAGGATGGCCGCGGTGGCGCCGTTGCGCAGGGCGCGGAAGCCCAGGTCGAAGGCGGAGGGGGCGCCGGACATCTCGAGCAGGACGTCGGCCCCCTCGCCGCGGGTGGCCTTCTTGATCTCCTTGACCCAGTCGTCGCCTTTGCGGACATCGAAGGCCTCGACCGCGCCCAGGCGCTTGGCCAAGGCCAGGCGGGCGGGGTTGACGTCGGTGGCGAAAATCCGGCTGGCTCCCGCGGCCTTTGCGACCGTCACCGCCATGAGTCCGATAATGCCGACTCCGGTCACCAGCACGCTCTTGGCCGAGACGTCAGCCTCCATGACGGTGTGAACGGCGTTGCCCAGCGGGTCGAGCACGGCCGCGATCTTGTCCGGGATGCTCGGATGGACGGGCCAGACGTTCTCCTCGGGCACCACGACATACTCGGCGAAGCAGCCGTCGCGGTCGATGCCGACGATTTTGGTGTCGCTGGCGATGTGGGCCGCCCCGGTGCGGCTGTTGTAGTCCTTCCACGCCGTGATGTGCCCCTCGGCCGAGACCCGCAGGCCGGGCTTGTAGTTGGTGACGGCCGAGCCGACAGCCTCGATGGTTCCGACGAACTCGTGCCCGGTCACGATACCGACGGGGATACGGCTGGCGGCCCAGTCGTCCCACTCCCAGATGTGGCGGTCGGTGCCGCAGATGCCGACCTTTTTCACGCGGATAAGGACATCGCGCGGGCCGGGCGTGGGTTTGGGGCGGTTGGCGTCGTACTTGAGCCCGACGCCGGCGTGATGCTTGTACAGGGCGCGCATGGGCGGTTGAAACTCCGGCGAGACGCCGGCGCGGCCGGCGGGTGGTGCGAGTGTTCAGACCATCGTATCCGGGGGTTTGAGGGGCGCGAAGCGCAGCGCGAGGGCCCAGTTTTCGATGGCGGGGTTGGGCGCGTGAATCCGCGTCGAACAGATTGCCGGCGCGACGCGGGCGCGGTACGTCGGGGTGAGGCGTGCCCGCGCGGGGCCCGTACCCGTGCGCGGGCGTGGTTGTCCCGAACGCCGGGAGGGAGTTTGATCGTGAGAAGCGCCCGCCGCGTCTTGATGCTGGTTGTCGTCGCGCTGCTGGGCGCATCCCCGGCGCGGGCCCAGTGCCGCCCGGTGACCGGCTGCGATCGCCCCGAACTGGCCGCTCTCGACGCCGCGATGCTGGGCTTCATGTGTGCGCGCGACATCGGGGCCGCCGCGCTCGCCGTCACGCGGCACGGGCAGCTCATCTCCGAGCGGGGATATGGCTGGTCCGACGCCGCGCGGACCCAGCCCATCGAGCCCGACGCCATGATGCGGATCGCAAGTGTGTCCAAGCCCATCACGGTGGCCGCGGTGCGGCGGCTGATCGCCGATGGTGTGTTCACGCTCGACTCCTTCGCGTTCGATCTGGGCCAGACGTGCGGCGGGGTTCTGTCGGTGGATCCGTTTCCCGGGCTGGGGGGTGTGCGTCTGCGCGACATTCGCATCCGCCACCTGATCGAGCACACCGGGGGCTGGAACCGTGATCTGGTGGGTGATCTGACCTATCGGGAGGTCGCGATCGCGCAGGCCATGGGCATCCCAAGCCCGCCCGGGCGGGTCAACACCATTGGGTACATCATGGGCCAGCCCCTCCAGCACACCCCGGGCACGACCTTGGCGTACTCGAACATCGGCTCGCTTGTGCTTGGCGTCATCGTCGAGCAGTACGGCGGCATGGAGCACACGGCGTTCATCCAGTCGCGGGTGCGGGGTCCGATCGGCATCGCGGACCACGACCACGCGGCCGGGCGCACATTCGCGGCGAATCACAATCCGCGCGAGCCGTACTACGACTCCACCGGCGGTTGCACCAACGTGTTCAACCCCACGGGCCCGGGGGTTGCCTGTGCGTACGGCGGGTGGGATCACGAGGCGCGGGTTGGCCAGGGCGGCCAGATCACCACTGCCGGGACACTCGCCCGCTTCGCCATGCACCACTGGTTCAACGGCGGCAACATCGGCGTTCCCAAGTCCCCCACGCTCACCGGCTCTTGGCTCGGGAACCACACCGGCTCGCTCACCGGCACCGCGAGCTTGATCCGCCAGCGCGGTGATGGCGTGACGTACGCCGTCATCCTGAACAAGACCGCCCCGGTCGACACGCTCCGCACGCAGCTCGACGCGTTTGTCGTATCGATCACCACATGGCCCACGGGCGCCCCAGCCTGCTGCGGCCCGGACCTGACCGCATCGGCCGTCCCCGGCGCGCCCGGCTATGGCGAGGCCAACGGGGTGCTGAGCGGCGACGATTTCTTCTACTACCTGGCGCAGTTCGCCGTCGGGAACCTCGTGGTGGCCGACCTCACGACCGCCGCGGCACCCGGTTCGCCCGGATACGGCGTCCCGAACGGGATCATCAACCACGACGACTTCTTCTACTACCTGACCCTCTTTGCCGCCGCATGCTGAACGGGCCGGTGGATTCTCGGACGCGGCCTTCCTTCACCGCCGCCTTGATAAAGCCCTTGCGTCCCGCCCGGCTTTCGCGGATACTGGACGCTTTGGACTGGGGCCACCCCCCGCGCCAGCCGGAGGTTGCCCATGCCCGCACGTTCCCATCACGCCCCGTTGCTCGCGGTGTGCGCGTTCACCGCACTCGCCCCCGCCGGTATCTTCAATCTGACGACCGACTTCAGCGAGTCGGCCAATCCCAACTGGCAGTGGACCTTCACCCGCGGCGGGACGCCGTTCCAGCACTTCATCTCCACAATCAACCACCCCCTCAACCCGGCCGCCACCAACGGGTTCTGGAGCACCGCGTCCAACTCGGATTACCAGTCCTCCGTGCTCAAGATGACGGGCAACGGACCGCTCGGCGGCCACGCTTTGACCGACTTCCTCGCCGGCGACGTCATGTGCCACGGCACTAACGCCGGCGGGCCCGACACCGAGATCGTGTGGGGCGGCCAGGTCCGCGGGACTGTCACCGTCACCGGCAAGGTGTGGTATGGCCACTCAAACGTCAATCGCGTCGGTCGCTATGAGCTGCGGCACAACGCCACCGTTCTCTCTTCCTCCAACGTCGCGGTCGCCAACAACCGCCCCAACCCGATCCTCTTTTCCGGCGGCGGGACCATAACGCTTCAGCCAGGTGAAACCATCCGTTTGGGGATCTTGCCGGCGGCCGGCCAGCCCTTCGCGTGCTTCATGGGCGTCGACCTCACCATCAACTTCACGCCCCACCCGTGCCCGCCGGATATCACGTTCGGCGCCATCCCCGGCCAGCCCGGCTTCCTGGTCAAGAACGGCATCGTCAACAACGACGACTTCTTCGCCTTCCTTGGCCAGTTCTCCGCCGGCAATCTGGCGATCTGCGACCTCACCTCGGGCGCGATCCCCGGCTCGCCGGGATATGGCGTCCCGAACGGAATCATCAACAACGACGACTTCTTCTTCTACCTCAGCCTGTTTGCCGCTGGCTGCTGACTACGCTTTCACCGGCAATCCGCCAGCGCACAATCCGCTGAATCACACGCAAAGGGCGGCCCCTCTGGGGTGCCCTTTTCGTCTTGCCGCGGGAGGCTCAACTCCCGCACTCCGAAAAGACTCCACATGCGTCCGGCCGCCCTCATCATCATCGCGGCCTGCGCGACCACCGCGTCCGCGCAGTGGACCGTCACCAACCTCAATCCCGCGGGCTCCGCCTTTTCCAGGGCAAACGCCGCCTCCGGAACCAGGCAGGTGGGCCAGGCCGAGTTCGCCGGCGCGTCGCGTGCCGGCATCTGGAATGCCACCGCAGCGTCGTGGATCAGCCTCCACCCCGCCGGCGCCAGCAACTCAGATGCCTACGGCGCCTCCGCGACACAGCAGGTCGGCATGGCCTTCATCGGCGGCTCGCCCCAGGCCGGTTTGTGGAACGGCACCGCGGCCTCCTGGGTCAACCTCCACCCCGCCGCCGCGACCGATTCCACCGCACTCGCAACATCGGGCACGCAGCAGGTTGGACGGGCCCGTGTCGGCGGCGTCTACCGTGCCGCGCTCTGGACCGGCACGGCGGCCTCGTGGATCAATCTCGATCCCGCCGGATCAACCTACTCCGAAGCCCTTGGTGTCTTCGGTACCCAGCAGGTTGGCCAAGTTGAGATCGGCGGCAGCTTTCGCGCCAGTCTTTGGAACGGCACAGCGGCCTCCTGGGTCGATCTCACCCCCGCCGGGGCGGCCGACTCCATCGCCCATGCCACCTCGGGCACCCAGCAGGTTGGTTGGGCGTCCATCGGCGGCGACCACCACGCCGGCCTGTGGACGGGCTCGGCCGCGTCCTGGGTCGATCTCAACCCTGTCGGTTCGAACTACTCCAAGGCTGTCGCAACCACCGGAGCCCAGCAGGTGGGGCACGCCTCCGTCGGCGGCGTTTTCCGCGCCAGCCTCTGGAGCGACACCGCCGCGTCCTGGGAAGACCTCTCCCTGGCCCTGCCCGGCTCTTGGGGCGCCACCTTCGCCACCGGCATCTGGAGCGACGGTCTGAACATCTATGTTGTTGGCTACGGACACAACAACGCCACCGCACGCGATGAGGCCATCCTCTGGTCCCGCACCGTAACCGTCACCAACCTCCACCCCGCGGGCGCGCTCAACTCGCGTGCTGGCGGGACCGGCGACACGCAGCAGATGGGCAGCGCGCAGTTCGGCCCCACGGTCGGGCACTACCGCGCCGCCCTCTGGACCGGCACCGCCGCCTCCTTCGTCAACCTCCACCCCGCCGGGGCCGACTACTCCCTGGGCTACGGCGCCGACGCCGGCACACAGGTCGGCGAGGTGTACCCCGCCGGATTCCCCCGCGCCAGCCTCTGGACCGGCACCGCGGCATCTTGGGTCAACCTTCATCCCGCGGGCGCGTCCAACTCCAGCGCTTTCGGCGTCGGCGACGGTCAGCAGGTCGGCAGCGCGACCTTCGCCGGGCCCCGCGCCAGCCTCTGGACCGGCACCGCCGCGTCGTGGGTCGATCTCAACATCCCGCCCACCGCGGGCTACGTCCATACGTCGGTTGCCTACGCCGTCGATGCCGGCCAGCAGGTGGGTTACCTCGTCGCCGTTGGCGGCGTGATCAGCTCCAGCCTCTGGACCGGCTCGGCCGCGTCCTGGGTCAACCTCCATCCGCCCGGCACCTACACCTCGACCGCCTACGGGGTGGGCGACGGGCAGCAGGTGGGCCTCGTCCGGATCGAGCCGGGTGGCGCACTCCATGCCGGCCTCTGGACTGGCTCCGCCGCGTCGTGGATCGACTTGCACCCCAGCGGGGCGATCTCGTCCCGCGCTTCAGACGCAGACGCGGGCATGCAAGTCGGCGAAGCCCACATCGGCGGGTCCAACCGGGCCGCCTTCTGGTCCGGCTCCGCCGCGTCCTACGTCAATCTTCACGCCTTCCTGCCCGCCAGTTTCTCGAGCTCCTCCGCCGCGAGCATCTCCAACGACGCCGACTTCCTTCGAATCACCGGCCACGGCTTCAACGCCGCGACGTTTCGCGATGAAGCGATCCTCTGGATCCGCGCCAACCCGCCGGTCGCCCCGCCAGCCTGCCGCCCAGACCTCACGACCAGCGCCATCCCCGCCTCGCCCGGCTACGGCGTCCCGAACGGCACGCTCAACAACGACGACTTCTTCTACTACCTCGCCCAGTTCGCCGCCGGCAATCTCGCGGTCGCGGACATGACCGCCGGCGCGGTCCCCGGCTCGCCCGGATACGGCGTCCCCAACGGCGTGCTGAACAACGACGACTTTTTCTACTACCTGAGCCTCTTCGCCGCCGGGTGCTGAGCCTGCCACACGCATTCTCGCGGTCCCCCCACCGGGGGGGGTGGGGACACGAGACAACGCCGCAGCGTGTTCGCCCTCGGCGAGAGGCTATGGACCACCGTCCCGGCGTGCCCGCCACGCGTCGGCGCTGGTCTGATGGCCCCCATCGGGCTCGACGAGGTTCCACGCCTCGTACATCTCCATCAGGGCCTCGATGCACTGGCTGTGCCGGGCGCTGGACGCCCTTGGCGCTGAGCCAAGCACACGCTCCGCCTCGATGAGTTGCGTTTGGGCGTCCGCAAAGCGCCCCTGATCCACCAGCGTGCGGCCCAGGCCCACTCGCGCCACGCCGGTCTGCGAGTCGTCCTGGCCCAGAGTGCGTTCGCAGCCCGCCACGGCCTCCTGGTACAGCGCCTGGGCCTCTGCGGGCGCGCCCAGCGAGCGCAGCGCCATGCCCAGGTTCGCCATCGCGCTCAGCGTGCTGGCATGATCCGGACCCAGCACGCGCCGGCACACGTCCAGCGCTTCTCGAAACAGCGACTCGGCCTCATCGAGCCGACCCTGCCCGTGCAGGGCGCGCCCCAGGTTGCCCATGACCGAGAGCGTCTGGGCGTGCTCGGCTCCCGATACCCTTCGCCGCCGCTCCAGAGCCTCTCGCAGCAACGGCTCGGCTTCGGCGAAGCGCTCGTGGTTGTTCAGCATCGCGCCGAACTCATTCAGGAACGCCAGCGTCCGGACGTGATCCACGCCGTTGACCCGCCGAGAGGCCGCGACCGCCTCGCGGTACAGGGCCTCGGACTCTTCGGCCCGCCCTAACCGTCCCAGGATCAACGCCACGCTGGCGATGGACTCGATCGTGAGTGGATGCTCTCCGCCGAGCAAGCGGCGGCGCGCGTCCAGGGCTTCGCGACCCAGCCCGATTGCCTCGTGCGGCTTGCCCGACGAGATCAGCAGGTCGGACAGCGCGCTCAGGCTCAGCAGCGTGTCGGGGTGCCCGGAGCCCAGCACACGCCGGCGCGTCGCGAGCACCCCTCGGTACAGAGCCTCGGCCTCCACCAGGCGGCCCTGGGCGCGAAGCGATTGCGCCAGTGCCTGCGTCGCCGTCAGCGTGGTGGGGTGCTCCCCACCCCACAGTCGCCCACTGGCCTCGACCGCCTCGTGGCTGAATACTTCCGCCCGAACAGGGTCGCCTAGCCTGCCGATCAATCCGCCCAGGTTGTTGGTCCACACCACCACGTCGCGATCGGCCGGGCCGAGCACGAGCTTGCCCGACTCATACGCCTCGCGCCACCACGGCTCGGCCTCCGCGAACCGGCTCTGGTTCACGAGCGCGAATCCGACCCCGTTGATGAGCGACAGCGCCTGGCGGGTCTGCCTCCCCCGCGCGGCGGCCTCGAGGTCGACCGCCTCGCGATACATCGCCTCCGCCTCGGCGTACCGCCCCTGGCGCGTCAGAAGGAACGCCGTGCTCGCCATGCTCGCGATCGCGTCGGGATGGTCTGGCCCCAGCACGCGCTGGCGCGCCTCGAGCGCCTGGTGGCAGCACGCCGCGGCCTCATCGTTTCGTCCGAGGGAGATCAGCACCTCACCCATCCCACCCAGGCTCATGAGCGTGTCGGGGTGGTCCTGGCCCAGCTCGCGGCGACGGATCTCGAGCGCCTCGGTCTGCGGAGCCAGGGCGCGATCCGAAAGGCCCAGCGTCTGCAGCGTCTGCGCCAGGCTGTCCAGCAGACGGGCTTTGACCAGGGGCTGATCGGCGAACTGGGTCCGGACGGCCTCGAGCGCTCGATCAAAGACGTTCGTGGTCAGCGACGACAGCGCGATGCTCGTGAAGTTCACGCTATCCAGGCCCGTCGCCAGCCCGTCGCGAGCCCCCTCTGGCACCGCGCCCAGCAGCGACTCTCGAAGGCGCACGCCCATCAGGGGCGCGTCCAGCCCGGTCAACTGGCTCGCCTGGAACTCCGCGACCTGGGCCAGCTCACGAGCCCGCGTCGCCGTCTGGGCCTCGGCCTTGACGGCACGGTCCCGCTGGGCGTCGGCGATCCGGTGCTGCTCGGCCTCCGCGGTCTGCGCCAGCACCGCGTTGTCGCGCTCCCCGCGGGCCACGCTCGCCTGCCACGCGAAGCCCACCGCGCCAACCAGCAGCGCCGCCGCCACGCCCCCGGCCCCGCTCACCAGCCCCTTGTTCCGCCGCACGAACTTGCGCATTCGATACACCGCGCTCGGAGGGGCCGCCAGCACCGCCTGGCCCCCGAGGTAGCGCTGGACGTCCATCGCCAGCCCGCTCGCCGAGTCGTACCGCCGTGTGCGGTCCTTGTCCATCGCCTTCATCACGATCCAGTCCAGATCGCCTCGCACCGCCGAGCCCAGACGCCGGGGGTCCAACCCCCGGGTCGCGGCCACGCGGCTCAGCGTGCCCAGGCTCTGGCTGACGCGCTGCGACGGGCGCGGGGGGTCCACCTCGCGGATCATCCGCTGGATCTCGGCGTGCGCCGCCGAGCGCAGCGACTGGGCGTCAAACGGCGTCTGGCCCGTGAGAAGCTCGTACAGGAGCACGCCCAGCGCGTACACGTCCGTCCGTGTGTCGATGTCGAGCGACCCCTCGGCCTGCTCCGGGCTCATGTACTCGGGCGTCCCGAGGATCTGCCGCTGCTCAGTGAAAATCGTGCGCTCCGTCAGCCTCGCGTTGGTCGCCTTGGCCACGCCGAAGTCGATGACCTTGGCGACCGGCGACCCATCCTGCGACGACACGAGCACGTTGCTGGGCTTGAGGTCGCGGTGGATCACCCCCTTCTGGTGGGCGTGTTGGACCGCGCCGCACACCTGGCTCAGCAATCCAAGCCGCTCGGGAATCCCCAGTTTGTACCGATCGCAATACGCCGTGATCGGCTCGCCCCGCACGAGTTCCATCACGAAGTAGGGCCGCCCCGCCTCGGTCGCGCCCGCGTCCAGCACCCGCGCGATGTTGGGGTGCTCCATGAGCGCCAGCGCCTGCCGCTCGGCCTCGAACCGCGCGATCACCTGCCTGGTGTCCATCCCGAGCTTGATGACCTTGAGCGCGACCCGCCGCTCGACGGGCGTCTTCTGCTCCGCCAGGAACACCGAGCCGAATCCGCCCTCGCCCAGCAGCTGCAGAAGGACGTACGGACCGATCCGGGCGCCCGGACCCTCCGACAATGGAGAAACAACGGTGCCCACACCAGCGCTCAACGTGGGCTTGGAAGCCGGGTCAGGCACGCTCGTTCTGGCGCGATCCGGCTCCGGTGAACCATGCGTCATGGCAACGCTCCCCCCAGAGCGATCAAGACCGTCGCGGGCAACACCCGCCCGATCATAACCGGAACCCCGAGCGGCGATTCACTGGCCCCTGCAATCGAACGCACCCCCAACGCCGCGAGCGTCGCCAACGGAGGTGCCCTGCTCCCCCTTCCACATCGCGCATGGGATGTGCCCCCGCGTGACCTCCACCGACAACCCTCCTACGCTTCCGCCCGTGTCGGCGGACCCCGCCGGGGCGGCCAGATCCGCCCCCGCACACCCGTCGCCGGGGCGTCCACAGGCCGTCACGCGACCGCCTCACCGTCCGTCTCCACCGTCTGTCTCAAACCCGCCGAGGACACCGCACCGTGAAGATCAAGACCGACGAGATCGCCAGCGTCATCAAGCAGGAGATCGCCCAGTTCTCCGCCGAGCTCGAAGTCTCCGAGGTCGGGCGCGTCATCGAGGTCGGCGACGGCATTGCCCGCGTCTATGGCCTCTCCAACGCCATGGCCGGCGAGCTCCTCGAGTTCCAGACCCCAGAAGGCTCCGTCATGGGACAGGTCTTCAACCTCGAGCTCGACACCGTCGGCGCGGTCATCTACGGCAACTACCTCAACGTGAAGGAAGGCGCCCTGGTCAAGTCCACCGGCCGCCTGCTCGAAGTCCCTGTCGGTGAGTCGCTCCTGGGCCGCGTCGTCAACCCCCTGGGCATCCCGCTCGACGACGGCCCGCCCCTCAACCCCGCCGAGTACCGCAAGGTCGACATCATCGCCCCCGGCATCGCCGAGCGCCAGCCCGTCACCGAGCCGCTCCAGACCGGCATCAAGGCCGTGGACGCCATGATCCCAATCGGCCGCGGCCAGCGCGAGCTGATCATCGGCGACCGCAAGACGGGCAAGACCATCATCGCCCTCGACACCATCATCAACCAGAAGCAGTACTGGGGCACGCCAGAGGCCGTGGTCTGCATCTACGTCGCGGTGGGCCAGAAGGAGTCCACCGTCGCGGGCGTCGTTGAGACGCTCCGCAAGGCCGGCGCGATGGACTACACCATCGTCGTCAACGCCGCCGCCTCCGACCCCGCCCCCATGCAGTACATCGCGCCGTACACCGGCTGCGCCATGGGCGAGTACTTCATGTGGCAGGGCAAGAACCCCGCCCCCGGCAAGCCCCTGCCCAAGCACGCGCTGTGCATCTATGACGACTTGTCCAAGCAAGCCGTCGCCTATCGCCAGCTCTCGCTGCTCCTCCGCCGCCCCCCGGGCCGCGAGGCGTACCCCGGTGACGTGTTCTACCTCCACAGCCGCCTGCTCGAGCGCGCCACGAAGTTGTCGAAGGAGAACGGCGCCGGCTCGCTCACCGCGCTGCCGATCATCGAGACCCAGGAGGGCGACGTCTCGGCCTACATCCCCACCAACGTCATCTCCATCACCGATGGGCAGATCTATCTCGAGTCCGAACTCTTCTTCGCCGGCGTCCGCCCCGCCATCAACGTGGGCATCTCGGTCAGCCGCGTGGGCGGCAACGCCCAGGTCAAGGCCATGAAGAAGATCTCCGGCTCGCTGCGGCTCGACCTCGCGTCGGCCCGCGAACTGGAAGCCTTCGCCCAGCTCGGAACGGAACTGGACCCCGCCACCCAGCGCCAGCTCGACCGCGGCCGCCGCATGGTCGAACTGCTTAAGCAGGGCCAATACAGCCCCTTCCACATCGTCGATCAGATCATCTCGATCTACGCCGGCGCCAAGGGCTTCCTCGACAACATCCCGGTCACCAAAGTCCGCGAGTTCGAGATCGGCCTCCAGAACTACTTCCAGACCTCCGGCAAGCCCGTCTGGGACACCCTGGCCGCCAACCCCGCTCTGAACGACGAGGTCGAGAAGAAGCTCTCCGACACGATCGCGGCGTATAAGAGCACGTTCAAGATGTGAGGTCTTCTGGCCCGTGGTGGCACAGGCTTGCGGCCTGTGCCCTTTGGTGACCCGGCTCTCCGACGGTGATTCGTACCCCTTCAGTCAGCGTGCGGCAAACGGTCGGTCGCTCAGATTGCGTGAAGCCGCTTCCACGCGCAGAAAGTGACTTGATGTTTCGGGTGCAATCTGGTACACTGGACGCATGACAGCCCAACCGGTCGGAACCGCTCTCTTTCTGCAACTCAACTCATCGTATTCCACACTCTCGCGGGTGCTGAGGTACGTTCTGTGTTCGGTGCTCATGCTCGCCTGTGTCACGC
>Ga0163155_10003064_pt1 | contig 18178 bp, 22 predicted proteins | sample OliLakLV19SP4G1_FD_148611 | JGI IMG/M metagenome (GOLD analysis project Ga0163155, IMG submission 148611) | Freshwater microbial mat bacterial communities from Lake Vanda, McMurdo Dry Valleys, Antarctica - Oligotrophic Lake LV.19.SP4.G1 | ecosystem: Environmental > Aquatic > Freshwater > Lake >... | reverse complement strand
ACTCCCAAACGGCGACACTTCGCTGGTTGGTTTCACCTCTTACCGGAGTCAAACATCATGACGGCAGCCAGTTACACAGATGCTCCCAAGCCAGCACGCAGTTGGTTCTTGCGGGCAGTGGTTCTTCTGGCTCTGCTGGGCGCGTTAGGCTACGTATTGTGGACATCGGGATTCTTGCGGCAATCACCTCGGATCGGCTTTGTCACCGCGTCGGCTGACCAATTCTGGGATCGCGTCATCGACGGCGCGCAGGCAGCCGCGAAAGACTACGAGGCGGTGCTGATTGTCAAAAAGCCTTCCAAGGGCGAGGCCGAGCAGAGTGCGATGGTTTCTGAATTGCTGAAACAGGGCATCGACGGGCTTGCCATCAGCCCGCTGAACCCCGAGGGCCAATCGGCATTGCTCGCCGACGCCGCCGCCACCACGCGGTTGGTGACGGTTGACTCCGACGGCCCGGTGTTCAACCGGCTTTGCTTCGTCGGCACCGACAACTACGGCGCCGGTCGCAATTGCGCGCAGTTGATCAAAATGGCGATTCCCGACGGCGGGAAGGTGATCATTTCGATCGGCTCCCTTGAAAAGGAAAACGGCCAGCGCCGCCGCCAGGGCGTGATCGACGAACTGCTGGATCGCGAAATCATCCCCGACCGCCCGATGGATCCGGTGGCCGGCGAGCTCAAGGGCCCGCAGTACACCGTCGTCACTACATTGGTTGACGAGACCGGCGCCGAGGAAGCCGCAAAGTTGGCGGCCGAGGCGATCAAGGCGCACCCGGATGTTGCCTGCTTTGCGTGCCTGTATGGCTACAGCACGCCGGCCGTACTGGGCGTGCTGAAGCAGAATGACCAGCTCGGCAAGATCAAGGTTGTCGGCTTCGATACGGCCGACGAGACCATGGCCGGCATCGATGCCGGGTATGTCTTCGCAACGATCGTCCAAGATCAATACCGCTACGGCTACGACTCGGTGCGCATCCTGGTCGCCGCCGCCCGCGGCGAAATGCGTGCCGGCATGCCGGCCCGGCCGGTGCTGAGCTTCAGTTGCCGCGCGATCACCAAGAGCTCGCTGGAGAATTTTCGCAAGGAACAGCAGTAACTCATCGGCGTCCACCGCACAGCGCCGGGGAGGCTCGCGCGGATTAGTTGAGCGGCTTGTAGAAAATCACGGCGTCGTGCGGGGTTTTGCCGTCCGGGTTGACGGCGAAGCCGGGAATAGTGCCGGCGGAAATGAAACGGGGCCGCGTCGGCTCTGTCTCGACCCGCTTGAAGCGCGTTGCAAGATCATGATGTTGTGGGTCAGCACGCGCAAGAGTTGTTCTTTGCGTCGCAATACATCCCGTCGCGAGCGGCCGGGCTAAGAGGCCACACCCGCGCTCCTCATCATTCACGACTTGCCGTCCCGCTGCGCCCGCCGCGGGTTATCGTGACTTGCGTCGACTTGCCCGCTTCAACAGTGAACTCGAACTGGGCGTCTATTTCCTTGCTGAAGAACTTGCCCTCGGCCTCGGCGAACAGTGCCATCTTCGTCTTGCCCGGCGCCACGACGAACAGCTTTTGGCCGGTGCGCGAAAACGTGAACTTCTGCTCCGGCGACACCGCGAAAACGCCCACATAACGGTCGAGCGTCTTGGCCGGCAGCGTAATGGCCACGCGCCTGGGCGCCGGCCGGCCCACGGCCTCCAGGGCGAGTTGGCGCACGAGCAGTTCCGGCGTCGTATCGCCCAGCGCGTTGTGCAGTACCGCCACGAAGACTTTCTTCTCGGGGATCCAAACCGCACTGGACATAAATCCATTGATCGCCCCGCCGTGCCCGATCCAACGTTCGCCGGCTTCGGGGCGGATGTTCCATCCGAAGCCGTAGCGCGACGGCCGCTCGGTCGGCGTGAACGGCGTCCAGGCGCGGTCGCGCAGTGCCGGATCGATCAACTTGCCTTCATCCAGCGCCGCCGTCCACTTGGCTAGATCATCCACCGTCGATTCAATCGCGCCGGCGGCGAAAGGCTGGGTCATGCTCAGCGGCGGGGCCGGCGCCCACTTGCCGGATTTATCTTTCTCATACCCGCGCGCGTGCCGCGGCGTGAGGGCATCGTCGCGGCTGTAACGCGTGTCGGTTAGCCCGAGCGGCTTGCCGATGTGCTCGATGAGATACTCGCCGTATGTCTGCCCCGACGCTTTCTCGATCACCATGCCCAGCAGAATGTAATTGGTGTTGCTGTATTTGAATTGCGTGCCCGGCTCAAACTCCAGCGGCCTGCCGGCGATGAGCGCAACCACTTCACCAGGCGTCAGGTCTTTGGTGATCTGATCGTCGTAGTCATCGCGCGCGGTAACGTTAAACAGGCCGGACGTATGCGAAAGCAGGTTCTCAATTGTGATCGTCTTGCTCTGCGTATCAAAACCCGGAACGTACCTCGTAATCGGATCATCCAACGCCACCTTCCCCGCCTGCACCAGTTGAAGCACGCACACAGCGGTAAACTGCTTGGTGATCGAGCCGATGCGGAAGATGCTGTCCGGCGAAACTTTCGCGCCGGCTTTTAAGTCGGCGATTCCATAACCCTTCCGTAGCGCGGGCTTGCCGTCCACCATCACCAACACCGCCAATCCCGGCTCGTTCTGAGCGGGATAGACGTCGGTCACCCTGGCGTCGAGCCGTTGTTCGAGCGTCAGGTTCGGCGGTTCGGCGCGGGCCGACGACTGAGATGCGACCATAACAATGCAGCCCAGAATCAACGCTCTCGCCGCGTTTGGCCAGATCATATGAAACCTCGATTGTTGAAATTCGAAATGTCGACGCGAAGACCTCGCTCCTCGCTCTGCCTTCACATTCGTCGGCGGTGAATGGATATTTCGCGACCGCTCAAATTCCCAATCGTTCCTTCCACGCCTTAAGTTGTTCCTCAAACGGTTTTCCACGCGCAGCGCCCTCGCTTTGGTAGCGTTTGACGACGTTCGCCGCACCGAGTCCTCACACCCGCGCACACCCCACTACGAACTCCCACATCTGCGACCCCAGACCTTCCTTCTCCGGATGCCGCTCGACGTACCGGATCGCGGATGCCAGTTGTTCGTCGTCGTCGATGAACACCTTCCAGCATCCTTCGCTCCAGGGTGTGGGCAGCCCGCCGCGTTTGCCGGTGTGGCCGGTCAGCGGGTGAACGCCGGAATCGGTCAGCGAGCGCGTGGCGGCGGCCTTGAGGTGGCCGGCGATGACGGTGATCTGGCGATCGTGCCGCGCGATCACCAGATGCGCGTGATCGTGCCCGATGCAGCAGGCGCGGCAGCGGTATTGCGCCTCATCGCACGCCCGCGCGAACCCGGCGGCGATGGCGCGGCGCCGGACATCGTCAAAACGCACCGGCGGATACTTCAGCGCGTTCTTGGCGGCGCGACGCAGCGCGGCATCGTGCGGATCCTTGGCGTAGTTGCGGGCGTCGTTCACCTTCGTTGCGGGGCCGAACTTGTAGAGTTCCCACGACCCGACGAAATCCGACCACGACCCGCGCGGATCATTCGGCAACCAGAACCCGTAAGCGCTGATGATGAGATGAAACGCAATCATGACAGTACCCCAATCCATTATTCCGTTAGCCCGGTCGCTCGCGACCGACTTTCCGAGAAGTGTATTCAACCAAGATTCGGTCGGGAAGAGAATTTGGTTGCGTGTCGGTATATCCGGGCGCGACAAACATCCGGTCGCGAGCGACCGGGCTAAGAGGTCATATCCCTAATCGTTCCTTCCACGATTTCAGTTGCTCCTCGAACGGTTTTCCTCCCGCAGCGCCCGCGCTCTGGTAGCGCTTCACCACATTGTGCGCGCCCAGACAGTTGTAAACATCCTCATCCACCAGACACGACGACAACCCGGAAGCTTCAGCTCCGGATGACTTCGATGGCCAATGCGCCATGATGACTTCATTAAACCCCTCGACCGAAAGTTGTTTGAGCGTATGCTTCCCCTCCTTCTCACACCGCGCCACCAGCGTCCCGACGATTGTGTGCGCCGTCCGAAACGGAATCCCCTTCGTCACCAGATATTCCGCCAGCGAAGTCGCATCCAGAAACCCGCGATCGAGCGTCGGTTCGATCCGCTCCTTGTCATACGATGCACTGTTCACGATCGCCGCCGCCATCGTCAGGGAACTGCTGACCGTGTCGTACGCGCGGAAGACGATGCGCTTGTCTTCCTGCAGATCGCGGTTGTAGCCGATGGGCAGACCCTTCAGGATCGTCATCAACGCGAACAGGTCGCCGTAGACGTTGCCGCAACGGCCGCGGATCAGCTCCAGCATGTCCGGGTTCCGCTTCTGCGGCATCATCGAACTGCTGGTCGTGTACCGGTCGGCGATCTTGATGAACCCGAACTCGGTCGTCATGTAAATGATCCACTGCTCGGCCCAGCGGGAGAGGTGCTGGGAGATCATGGCGCAAGCGTAGACGAAGTCGCAAGCCACGTCGCGCGAAGCGGTGAGTTCAATACTGTTAGTTCGGGATAGACTTTCCCAATGAAACGTAAACTCTTCTGCCACGATCGATCTGTCGATCGGAAGCGATGTTCCCGCAATCGCGCCGGCACCAAGCGGGCAGTCTTCTGCGCCCTCACCGAATCCCGGTTGTAATCGCAATAATCGATTTTGATCTCGGAACAGCATCGACACCCAAGCGAGCGCTTCAGCACCCGCAACGATCGGCTGGGCGCGCTGTAGGTGAGTGAACGAAGGCATTACGATGTCACGCGAACGCTCTGCAAGTGCGATAAATGCACGTTGAAGGTCAGAAACGGCTCGGTCGAGATCGTGAGACGAATCTGCAATCCAAATCGCAAGATCGAACGCCACCTGATCATTCCGGCTCCGCCCCGTGTGCAGCTTTCGCCCCGGCTCGCCGATGCGTTCGGTGAGGGCGCTTTCAACGCACATGTGGATGTCTTCCAGCTCCGGCTTGAACCCCGCCCACTTCGGCCCGTCGCGGTCGATCTCGGCTTCGATCTGTTTCAGCCCCGCCACGATCGCGCCCAAGTCGGCGTCGGTGATGAGCTTCACCTTCGCCAGCATCGTCGCATGTGCGATCGAACCGGCGATGTCGTGTTTGTACAGCCGCCAGTCGTAGCTGATCGATTCGACGAAACTTTGCGCGATGGCGTCGGTGGCCTCGCCGATTCTCGCCTGCCAGGATTTTTGTTCGGATGCCATGCCGTGATCCTAACGTAGCATGGGTTTTCAACCCATTGTTCGTTTCGCAGAACGGGGTGGAAACCCGTGCTACTTGTGATTTTAAAAAAGTTGAGTTAGCGCGACATTCTGGGACATTTTGTACATCAGTCGACCCAGTTTCACACGCCTACCGCACGTTCTCCATGTTCACAACGGCCGAGCTTTGCTGCACGCTTCACCCACGCCGCCGCGGGTAATCGCCCTGATACGCGCCGTGCGCGGTTGCGCGGAGAATGCTTCAGTGATGATCAAACAGCAAAGGAGCACACCATGACCAAGGAAGAAAAATCGCAGTTGCCCAAGCCGCACAACTCTTACGAGCGGGCCGACCCGCGGGCCGAATCGGGGATGGGCGATCTGGATCGTGCCGAAACCACGCCGACGAATCGTCCGGATTCCCAGCAACACGCCAACAACAGCAGGCCCGGCGGCAAGCTGACCACACCGCTGCCTGAAGATCTGCCGATCGACAATCCACCGATCGACGAAGTGGAAGTGGAAGTGGGCATCGGCCAGGAGCCTAATACGCCCGAAGACGTTCGCGTTCAAAAAGAGCAGGAATCGGCGAGTGAGCATGATGACAAAGTGTGATTGCACCGCTCGCGCCGAACAATATTCAGCTTAGCCGGCGCAACCACGACACCACAAACCGCTGCACAAACTCCGCAGCCAAGCCGCCGGCCCACCCGGCGGCTTTTGCATCGGCCAGCGCCGCGGCAAACTCCGGATCGTCGCGTAAGGCATGCGTGGCTTCTTCGATGAGCACTTCCCGGTCGAGCACGTTGGCCAGGTGAGGATGTTCTTGAGAAAAATGCGACCAGGCGCCATTCACGGCCCGTTCCACTTCGCCGCGTAAATAAATGATGTTCATGGTCTCGCCTCCGGAAATGCAAGCCTTTGTTCGATGCGATGAAGTAGTTGAAGCTGCTGCATGGCCTCATCCACGGCAGCGATGTTTTGCTGCGTCTGCTCATGCGCCCGCTGCGAGGATTCGGTTTGATGGTGAATGGCATCCAGGCCGACGGCGTAGGCTTGGCGCGCGTCAATCACCCAATCGGCAGCCAGCGACACCCTTGATCGAGCATCGATGTCGAAGGCTTGATCAAGCTGCGTGCGGCGGGCGGTGTAGAACTGATTGATCAACGCCTGCCGCTGCTCGGTTGATTGCTGGATGAGTGTCAGGCCTTTTCTCGATTGATCGACTAAATCGATTTTCATTTGCGTGTAGGGCGCGCACGACATTGCAAGTGCTGCTAAGCCGCAAGCGGCAAGGTGGCATTTCATTTTCGCACCTCCTTCAGTTCAGCGATGAGTTGCCGTTGCGTGGCCGATAGTTCGGTCATGGCGCTGGCGTTGTGTTTGACGACGGTGATAAGCTCTTCGAGCTGCACGCCGTCGATGATGATTCGGCTGTGGGCTTCGTCGATCTGCTGTTCGCGTTTCTGGCTGGTGCGACGCTCCCAAAGCCACATGGCGCCCATCAGCCCCGCCACGCCGAGTTGTGCGATGGGGTTGAGGATGGGATCGGTTTCGAGAAGGAACATAAGTGTCTCGTGTTTGATGTTTAGTTTCTGGTGTTTCGCAACAAGCCCGGGTGCCACACTTCCTTTAGTCACACTCACCCACGGATGAGTTCGAGCGTGTTGAGTTTTCGAACGCAATCGGTTTTGCCGTCGCCGTTCAGATCAAGCTCGACGCGGGCGCTGCGCAGTGCACGGCGGTACAGCTTTTCATAGAGCGCCGCGCGAATGGCATAGATCGAAGACTCCGCGGCGGCGGCGGCGAGGGCGTTGTAGATCATCTGCAGCGTGCCCAGCACACACGCGCGTTTGAGCGACTGCGGATTGAGCACCTTCGCGAAATCATTTGCCGTTAATCCGGCGGCGTGAAGCAACAGTTCGGTCACCACCTGACGCTGCGCCCAGAACGTGCGGATGGCGATTGAAACGCCCGTGGCATCCGGGCCCCCGCGCCCCGGCGTGGGGGGAGCGTCGTACAGTTTGTCGTAGAGAATGCTCAGCGTGAGTTGCGTGGGAGAATCGATGGTGACGATCGGAAAGCTGCCGTTGATCGCCCCGGCGACATAGACGGCCTGGCCGGCTTCCACTTGCGCATCCACCAGCGACCCGCTGAGAAGCGATAGCGTTGTTTCCGATAAATCAGCCGTCGATTGCAGCAGCGTTTGAGAAGCGAACTCGGCGTCTTTGAGAATGTTGGGTTCCCAGTGAAGCAGATCGATATCGGTTGAGAAGGTTGGCATGGGGCACCGTCAGGGTTCGGGGTTCAGGGTTCGGGAAAGGAGAGTCAGGGTTCGGGGGTAGCGAGTTCAATCAGCGGTTTTGCAACAGGAACTTGACTCCCTGACTACTGAACCCTGAACCCCGAACCCTGCCTCCTGGAAATCAACCGAGTCCGCTGATCACGCCGTGCGCGCTTTCGGTGCGGAGTTCCAGCGTGTACTCGCCGAGCACCTGGCCTCTTTCGCTGTCGCCGGTGCGGGCCAGCGGGGAGTAGTGGAAGCTGCGTCCGGCCAGCGGAACGACGCCGATGCGGCTGCTATCCAGCAGCAGCACCGTGCCGGCCGGCACGTAGCGCGACAGCACGATGCGGCACACGCCAAAATCGCTTTCGTACGTGCTGACCAAATCTTTGTAACTGTCGGCGCCGGCGGTGAAACGGCGGCTGCTGGCGACGAACTGATTGATCGCCCGCTTCTCCTGCCCACCGACCACGATGGTGTCGATATTGCCCGCCGAGTTGTTCCACATCTCACGCAGTGCGGTATTGACCTGCGCCTCGGTGAGTGTGCTGTCGGCTGGAAACCCGCCGGCGCCCGGGACGAACTGGTTGGTGCTGATAAACGACAAAATGCCGCGCATGGTTCGCCGAACCGTGGTCGAGCCTTGTGGGCTGGCCGCCGGCGCAACGCCGTTGATGAGGGAGTTCTCCAGATCGCGCAGCAGCTCGCGTGAGCGCTGCACTTTCTGGTAATCGAGTTCGTCGCGTACGCCGATCTGCCTCACGGCCACGTCGCTCCCGCTGACGTCCACCGTTGCAGAAAAGATCTGCGTGTAATTGGTTTTGCGCGACCGGTTGGTGAACCGGGCGGCGTCGGCATCGGCGCCTTCGAGCGAGGCGTTGCCGACGATGGCCAGCGCTGCCAGGTTGGCCAGCGCCGCCGCCGTCGTTCCGCCGTAGGCGCGGGTGACGGTGATGGTGCCCGCGCCGGCATCAACGCCGATCACGAGCATCACTTCGGCGCTCGAACCGTTGCGCACCTGATCACCGGCGCGAAAGGTCGCGGGGTCGTTCACGCCGAACGTGGTTTCGGTCAACGGATCGGCGATCGAAGCATCAAACACCGAATCGACGTTGGGCAGCAGCGAATCTTCGAGCCATTCGTGAACCGTCGACCGCGCCGGCCGGGCCGGATCGCCCAGCGCATCGAGCAGCGGCGTGTCGTGCGGGGAGTTGATGGCGATCAAATCGCTCACGTCTTCGGCAATTTCCGGCAGTGTGGCACCGGCGGAATACGAGGCTTTTCCAGTGAAAGGCATGGGAATCTCCTTTGAGTCGTTGTCAGTTGTCAGTTGTTGGAAAACCATAAATTACGAACGAAGCAGGCGACGCAGGCGCAAGTACTCGGTTAAGAACCGCGTGTTGCGTTGCTGCGTGAGTAACGTCGCCAGACGATTGAGCGCGACGCGCGGCTCATCGCCGGAATCGAATGCCGGCCGAGCAGCCGGCGGCGGTGATTCGACTGCGGGTGATACGACTGTGGGCGACTCGGGCGCGGGCATCGGCACAATGGGCGTTTGTTCTGACATGGTGACCTCCTTTCTGGTTGTTGTAGGTTGGGGGTTGTCTGTTGGCGGTTGGGAAGCAACTCAATATCCAAGTTCCTTCAGCACGATGTCGCGTGGCACGCCGACTTCGAGCTTTTGTTTTGCTTCATCGAGGCGTTCGAGTTCGTTAAGGGGAATGGGATTCGGCCAATCGAGCTCGATCCGCCGTTCATCGGGCGAGGTTTTGAACAGCCCCGCGTGGTCGAGCCAGGTGAGCGCCAGTTCACACAGGCGCGCGATGCCCGCGCCGTAGGTGGCGCGCTTGCGCTCCGTGCGGGCCAGCAAGGAAAGCATGGTGACACGCAGCGCCGCGGCGCTGGTGAGCCGGCCGATGCGGCCCTTGATCGCGCCGGCGGCAATGGGGGAGACGCCGCTGATTTTGTCGAGGGCTTCGCGCAGGTCGCGAATGTGCGCGTCTTCGCTCGGGCAACCGCCATCTCCGCCGAACTCGATAATCTGCGCGTCGGGGTCGTCGCTCATCCACATCCGGCCCGGCGAAACGGTGTGCTGCGTGAAGCCGTCGATCCCCTTTCCCAGGTACATGCGAAACGACTGCATCGCGATGCGATGGGCGCGATCGCTCAAGCGCGTGTTAAGTTCATCCTGCAGCGGCAGCAACGGCTCGACGTCGCTTGCGCCCGTGTAACTGAAGGGAATCGCGACGTTCTGAATATGAACCAGCGGGATTTGCCCGAGCGTGTTGTTGCCTTGCGCGACGACGCGATCATTGTGAAACGTCATCCAGCGCGTGGGGGTGATGAGATCGATGACGGTGGTTTCATCGTTGTTATCTGCAGCCAAGCCGCGAGCGGCGAAGAGTTTTCGAAACCACGATGCGTTCGGCGCGTCGCTTGCGGTTTCGCGGAACACATCGTGCGTTTTGTGGATGCGATAAACCTGCGCATAAGCCTCCACCACAGCAAAATCGATCGACGAAAGCACCGGAAGCGCCCGCGCCGGCTCGACGATTTCCAATCGCACCTGTCGGGCAAGGCGTGCGACGGCCTCGGGCGATGGTGTGATCGCGCCCGGGTGTGAAGGGTCTTCGTCGAGTTGCGGCGCGGGCTGTGGGGTGGGCTTCTCCGTAGGCTTCGGTGCTGAATTCTGGGTTGCAGAGTCCGACTCATCGCTACGTTCAGAGGTCGGCTTGGAACCAAAGTTTTGGGTGGATTGCGTGGATGCTATGGGTTGCGGTTCGTCGCTCGGAAGCAGTTTTACGAGCACGTCAACATGCCCGTAAACCGCGCCGATGAGTGAGAGCTGCTGCAGAAACGCCAGGCCGCCGTGGTTGGCGAGGATGGCGCGGAGCAGTTGCGTGATCGTTGCACGGCGCGATTCGTCGGCGGCGGCGCTCGTGAGGACGATGGGTTTGCCGAAGAGGAAATCAACCGTTGCATCAAGTCGCCAGGCGATATCGTTTTCGATCACCACTTCGCGGCGCGGGAGGTCGGTAGTGTTGTCGTCGCCTTTGATCCGCCGGGGCAGGCCCCACTCCTGCGCTTGGCGGTACTGCGGCGAGGCGGTGTCTTGGGTGGTCGAGCCGGCGCGCATCGGGTTGCGGTAGTACGACCAAAGCCGACCCAGCCGCGCGGCATCGACCGTGAGTAATTGATCAAGCCGACGGCGGAAATCTGATCCGGTCATACCCAGCGTTGCCAAATGCGTGTCGATCGATTTACGGGTGATGCTTTTCATGTTTGCTCCTGCGTTGCCGTTGTTTTGAACCTCTCGCCCTATCCCGGCGCGCTGCGCCAGCGCGCGCTTGCTGGCGCAACGCGCGGGAAAAAATCGCGTGGAATGCTTGCAAAACGGGAGAAAGATTTTTGGATTTTGTTCGGCGAGGCGTTGCGCCGGCGAGGGGTTGCCGGCGCAGCGCGCGGCCGGCGCGGACTTCGGGCGTTTGTGAAAGATGGAACGATCTTTTAAGCTTGAGACATTCTGATTTGGTTAATCGTCCCGCGGCAGTGCCGTGGGCGTGGATGCGCTGAAGTGAGTTCTTAGGATCCCAAGACGATGCCCTACACGCTTGCCCCTGTTGCGCCGGAATTTTCCCCTGTGAACGAGCCCGCCGCCGGTGAGCGGTGGACGCTCAACTTCGGCCCGCAGCACCCCGCCACGCACACCACGCTGCGCATCGTGCTGGAGTTGGATGGCGAGCGCGTCGTGCGCGCCATCCCGCACATTGGCTACCTGCACAGCGGATTCGAAAAACTCGGCGAGCACCTGAACTACAACCAGTATGTCACGATCGTCGACCGCATGGACTACAGCGCGCCGATCTATAACGAGCTGGCATGGCACGGGTCGGTCGAGAAGTTGATGGGGATTGAACTCACGCCGCGCTGCAAGGCGTTGCGGACGATCGCCGGTGAACTGGGGCGCATCCAATCGCACCTATTGTGCGTCGGCGCTGCCGGGCTGGACTTGGGCGCGTTCACCGCGTTTCTGTTCGGCTTCAACGAACGCGAACGCATTTACGACATCGTCGAGTTCATGTCCGGCCAGCGCTACCACACAAGCTGGACACGCGTAGGCGGCTTGAACATGGATTTGCCGGACGAGGAAAAGTTTAAATCGATGGTGAAGAAGTTCATCAACGAACAGCTTCCCACCGCGCTGGGAGAGGTTGAAACGCTTCTGAACAAGAATCGTATTTTCATCGAGCGCACAAAGGGCATCGGCGTGATCAGTGCCGAGGAGGCCGTAAGTTGGAGCCTCACCGGCCCGATGGCGCGAAGCGCCGGCGTGAAGCGCGATATTCGCAAGGACGAGCCATACCTGTGCTTCAAAGACAACTGGGACGGCCAAGGCGCCCCCGCGGTGGACTTTAAGGTTCCGGTGATGACCACCGGCGACTGCTACGCCCGCTACCTTTGCCGGCTGGAAGAGATGAAGCAGAGTATGCACATCATCCGGCAATTGATCGACAAACTGCCGCAAGGCCCGGTCAATGTTTCGCCGGAGGGCAAAGAGGTTCTTCCGCCTAAGGATCAGGTGTATTCAAGTATTGAGGGCCTGATCCATCATTTTGAAATGATCATGACCAACCGTGGGTTTGAAGCGCCGATCGGTGAAGTGTATAGCGCGATCGAAAGCGCCAACGGCGAGCTGGGCTACTACATCGTCAGCAGCGGCGAAAACGTCCCCTGGCGCGTCCGCACGCGGCCTTGCATTTATGTCAACTATCAGTCGTTTCCGAAGCTGATTGAAGGGCATTTGATCAGCGATGTGGTGGCGGTGCTGGGCAGCATCAACGTGATTGCGGCGGAGTTGGATCGGTGAGTGACGAATTTCGCTCGCCTCCCCCATTTAGTGCACCCAGGGAACCGACTGCAGCATCAATTGCTGAAGGAAAGCTCAACCCAGGCGGCTGGGTTTATGAAATCGACGCGGGTTACGGCCGGGACGATGCTGTTCCACCCTCTGCTATTCGACGTGCTTGGAAAGTGGACGACAGCGGTGTAATTGTCGGTGAGTTTCTCATCAATCCAAACTATATTCATAAAACTTGAGAATCCTTTTTCCTTGATTTCGTATTCCATCGATGCAATAATTGGAATATGAAGACAACAATTGATATTCCTGAGAAAGTTCTCAAGGAATCCATGCGGCTGACTAAAGCGTCGACGAAGCGCGACGCCGTCATCACTGCCATGACGGAATACAATCGCCGCGAGCGACTTGCGCGGCTGGCGGATGAGATGGGAAAGAGCGACACCTTCATGTCGCTCGAAGAACTGATGAAAATGCGTGAAGCGGACAAGAACCGGAGCTATGAGTGAGTGACCCGATTCTGATCGATACTTCGATGTGGAACAGCACATTGCGTCGATCCGGCGATGCAACGGACCGTATGCAAGTGGAGATGCTTATGCGTTCGGGACGGGCTGCATGGTGCGAGCCGATTCGACTCGAATTATGGCGCGGCGTTGGGTCTGTGGATGATCGAAAACACTTAAGCCGACTTGAAGCCGACTTGCTCTGCCTGGTGATTGATCAGGAAACATGGGACACCGCCTGCCGTATCGCGGACCTCGGACGCGCCAAGGGCTACCAGTTCCCGTCTCAAGACCTTCTAATATTCTGTTGTTCAAAGCAACACGACGTCGCACTGCTGTCGCGAGACAAGCATTTTGATCAACTGGAGTTGATCTGGAAAGCGGTCAAATAGTTGCAATCGTGGGCTGAAGCAACACAATCTGCGTTGAACCGTAATTGAAAGCAAACTATGGCATGGATCACCGAAGACCGTCGCAACACCCGTGTCGCACAAGGTCAGCCCCTGCTTACCGATGCGCTCAAGACGAGCATTTCTGACACCTATTTCCCGCGTTACCCCAATAAGCGCGCGTGTCTGCTGCCGGCGTTGCACATGGTGCAGCACGAATACGGCTGGATTCCTCTCGCGGCGATGCAGGAGATTGCCGAATTTCTGGAGATCGCCCCGGCGGAGGTGATCGATACCGCCACCTTCTATGAAGAGTATTGGCTCAAACCCAAGGGCAAATATCTTATTCAGGTGTGCCGCAGCCTGTCGTGCGAAATCTGCGATTCGCGCAAGCTCACCGATCATGTGTGCAAAAAATACAACTTGGAAGTCGGCGAAACCACGGCCGACCAGCGGTTCACCGTCGTCGAGCTTGAATGCCTGGGTGCCTGCGGTAATGCGCCGTGTGCGCTTATTAACGACGTGATGCACGAAGACCTCACGCCGGAAACGCTTGACGCAGAGCTGAACAAACTGCCCGACGATCCACGCGATTACAAAGACCCGGGCCTCAACTTTTCGACCGGGCATTGATTGAACCACAGCGGGACAGAGGACACAGAGAGGGAGATGAGATTGAATGAATTTGGATCGAGGGTAGCAACCGCTTGGACACGCCTCCATATTTCCAACTTCTCTCGTCGCTGCTTGATCCTCTGCCCCTCTGTGTCCTCTGTGCCTCTGTGGTGTTACTTGCCGCGTTCTTCATCTGGCGGCGATGGTTCCAAACCTACCACCTCGCCACCGTCGATCCCGGCAAGTTTTTTCGCGACGGCAATCGTGGTCTGCGTGAATACCAAACCATGCTCCGCCGGGTGAAGCCGCGGACGGTGGTTTCGCTGATCGACGATCAAGAAGCCGTCGATCGCACCAAGCCCGAGTTTGCTCACGAAGAAGCATTTTTGAAAACGCAGCCGGCTGTTGCGTTCGAGCGAATCGCCGTCCAACTTGGTGGCTGGCCGGATGATGCGGCCATCGCGCGGTTCTTATCCATCGCCACCGATGCAATCCGGCAACCCGTCGTCGTCCACTGCGCCCAAGGCGTCCGGCGGACGGGGATGATGGTGGCGGCGTACCAACTAAACATGCTCGGGTGGTCAAAAGAACAAGCCAAGGCCGAAGTGCTCACCTTCGGCCATAGCCAACGAACCGTGCGTGATGTGCAGCGGTTCATTGATGTGTATGATCCAGCGACGCGACGGATGACGGAATCGCTGGAACAATCCAAAGAATGAAACCGCAGAGGCACAGAGGACACAGAGAAATTAGATGCGACGGATTGGGCAACGCGTTGATTGTTGCCGGCAGTAACTCTAGATCTCAAATTCTCCCCTTTTTCTCTCTGTGTCCTCTGTGCCTCTGTGGTTTATTAATAGAATGGAAGACAACCCTCCCGGCAAAGGTTTTCTCGGCTGGCTCGGCCGGCAGGTTGGTTACGTGACAAAAGCGATGAAAGCCAATGTCGGCGGACCGAAAACGGTGTATCGTGATGAAACAGTAGAAGAACAACCGCTGCCGGATGACCCGAACATCATCCTGCGGCGGACGACGACGGACGAAGTAATTGTGAGCAAGGCGATCAATGCGACAAATAAAACTCCCAGCAATCCTTGAAAAAGACGCCGACGGGTACGGCGCGCTATGTCCGGAAATTGATGTGGCCAGCCAGGGTGATACCCTGGATGAAGCTCGAACCAATCTTCGTGAAGGAGTCGAGCTGTTTTTCGAATGCGCCAGTGAGTCGGAAATTCGCCGTCGCCTGCCGACGGAAATCGCGGTAGAACCATTCGAGGTCACCATTGCCTAGGCTGCGGCAAGTGTCTCGCGAACTATTTGAGGTTTGAAATAAGATGGCATTCAACGAACCCGTTCTCACCAAGCGTATCCCGCTCAACCCCGCCGACCGCAAAAAGGTGTGGTACGACCAGTACGTCGCCACCGGCGGATACAAGGCGCTGAGGCAGACTCTGGAGATGAAGAGCGACGACATCATCAAAACCGTAACCGACTCTGGCCTGCGCGGTCGCGGCGGCGCGGGGTTTTCCGCGGGGCAGAAGTGGTCGTTCATTCCTAAAGATAAAAAGACCACGCACTACCTCGCCGTCAACGCCGATGAGAGTGAGCCCGGCACGTTCAAAGATCGCCATCTGATGGAGTGGGATCCGCACCAGATGCTCGAGGGCATCGCCATTGCGTGCCTCGCGACGAAATGCGATATCGCCTACGTGTTCATTCGTGGTGAGTTTCACCACGGCACGAAGGTGGTCGAGCAGGCAATCAAAGAGGCGTATCACCACGGCATTTTCGGCGACAATGTTCTGGGCGGCGGCAAGAAGATCGATTGCTACGTGCACCGCGGCGCCGGCGCGTACATCTGCGGCGAAGAAACCGGCATGCTCGAAGCCATCGAAGGCAAACGCGGCTGGCCGCGCAACAAGCCGCCGTTCCCCGCGATTGCCGGCGTGTTCGGCCGGCCGACGGTTATTAATAATGTTGAAACCCTCGCCTGCGTGCCGCACATCATCGAGCGCGGCCCGGTGTGGTTTAAGACGATGGGCACACCTTCGTCGCCTGGTCCAAAACTTTACGGCATGAGCGGCCACGTGAACCGGCCCGGCGTTTATGAAGACGAATTGGGCATCACACTTCAGCAATCGATCGATTTAGCCGGCGGAATGAAAGGCGGCGCGTTCAAGGGCGCGATCTGCGGCGGAATCAGCATGGGCGTGCTCGCGCAACATCAGCTCGACGTCAAGCTCGATTTCGATGACGTCCGCTTCCGCGGCGGCTGCCTCGGCCTGGGCACGGCCGGCATGATCGTCATGAACGAGCATACTGATATGGTCAAAGCCCTCCGCAACTGCGTCCGGTTTTATTCCCACGAATCCTGCGGCCAATGCACCCCCTGCCGCGAAGGCAGCGCGTGGATGAAAAAAATCCTGGATCGCATCGTCGACGGCTTCGGAAAGGCGCGCGACCTGGAAATGCTCATGGAACTCGAAAAGACGATGGGCAGCATGCCCGGCACCACCATCTGCGGCCTGGCCGACGGCACCGCGTGGGCGACGCGCACGTTCATCAACAAATACTACGACGAGTTTTCTGCCGCGTGCCCGGAAGAAGCGACCAAGCGAGTGTCGCTCCCCATTTCGCGCGGGAACCGCGAAGTGGCGACGCCGATGGGAAGCAATACGCGATGAATGTCATCGTTAACGGCCAACCAAAAGAGCTGCCGGATGGCGCCACCATCCGGCAGCTTCTTGCGCAGCTGAATTTGAGTCCGGAGAAAGTCGCGATCGAACTCAACAAGCGTTTGGCGCGTTCGGACAAATACGATCATCCCTTGGCAGACGGTGATGAAGTGGAGATCGTTACGTTTGTGGGTGGAGGGTGATCAAGTCGTCTATCGAAAAAGCCGGGACGGCGCCAAGGCTCTGTCCCGGCTTCTGCTTTCAATTCATGATATTATGAGACATCTATGAACCCCCTCCGCATCAAAGACTTCACCTGCCGCAACCGCCTCTTCGTCGGCACGGGCAAGTACGAATCGTACGACATCATGCAAAAAGCCCTCGACGCCAGCGGGTGCGAGGTCGTCACCGTTGCCGTGCGCCGTGAACGGTTGATCGACAAACAAGGCAAGTCGCTATTCGAGTATCTTGATCTCAACAAATACACCATCCTCCCCAACACCGCCGGCTGCTTTACCGCCGACGATGCGATCCGCGTTGCGCTGCTCGGGCGCGAACTATTGGAAAAACAGCAGAACAAAGGCGCCGGCTGGGTAAAGCTGGAAGTGCTCGGCGACAAGAAAACGCTCCTGCCCGATCCCGTCGGCACGATTGAAGCGACGAAAGAACTGGTCAAGGAAGGCTTCACGGTTCTGGCATACTCAAGCGACGACCCGCGCAGCGCCGTTCGCATCAAGGAAGCCGGTGCCGCCAGCGTGATGCCCGCCGGTTCGCCGATCGGAAGCGGGCACGGCATTCTCAACCCGCTCAATATCAGCCTGTGTCTCGAACTGCTCAAAGAAGGTGATACGAGCTATCCCGTGATCGTCGATGCCGGCGTGGGATGTGCCAGCGACGTCGCCATCGCCATGGAACTCGGCGCCGACGGCGTGCTGCTCAACACCGGCATCGCCCATGCCAAAGACCCGGTAATGATGGCCGTCGCCATGAAGCACGCACTCGAAGCGGGCTACCATTCTTATCGCGCGGGGCGAATACCGAAGAAACGATATGCGACGGCAAGCAGCACTTTTGAGGGTGTAATAAGCTATATTCCCGGAGAGTAGGTGTCATGGCGAAGAAAGGACAAGAACTCGGCGTTACCGGTCAGCTTCGAGATCTGTTGCGCGCCAGTCCGTTCGTGCCCTTCGATATACGTACGACCGACGGCGATACGTTCCATGTATTTCACCCCGATTTTTGCATGATCTCGCCGCGTGGTGACATGGCGGCTTTGTATGAGAAGGATGAAGGTGGCGCGCGAGCCGTCAACCTGCGGCAGGTCGTCTCATTTGCACCTAAACGCGACAAGAAAGGCCCCTTCGCGCCCACCAAGCGTTAATCAATCATGAGCCAACTCTGGATTGATATCGCCGCCAAAGCCGAAATTGCCCTCGATCAACCCAGGATCGATCAACTCCACGCCTATCTGCAATTGCTCGCCGCCGCCAACGAAAAGATGAACCTCACGCGCATCGAAAGTGCCGAGGCCGCCGAGCTGTTGCATGTCGCCGATTCGCTCACGCTTCTGCCGTTCATGCCGCGCGAGCCGCATTCACTGGCCGATGTAGGATCCGGAGGCGGGCTGCCCGGGTTGCCGCTGGCGATCGTGCGGCCCGATGTC
>Ga0163155_10003062_pt1 | contig 18188 bp, 15 predicted proteins | sample OliLakLV19SP4G1_FD_148611 | JGI IMG/M metagenome (GOLD analysis project Ga0163155, IMG submission 148611) | Freshwater microbial mat bacterial communities from Lake Vanda, McMurdo Dry Valleys, Antarctica - Oligotrophic Lake LV.19.SP4.G1 | ecosystem: Environmental > Aquatic > Freshwater > Lake >... | reverse complement strand
CCTGGCGGTCAAGAGGTGTTGACATCGAAGCTGCCGAGCATCCTCGTCGAAATCAACGGCGGCCTCGTCAAGGCGACGAAACTATCGGCAACCGGGATTACCGGCGACGTCTTGCTGCCTTTATCGTCTGTGGCCGAAGCGCAGCCGGCGAAGTGGAACGTCGTGACCTACACGACAGCCGAGTCCAGCCGTAAGGTCGACGATCTGACCGTCGCCTACATCGAGCGTTTGAAGAGCCAAGGTGCGATCGAGAACGTCTTCAACTGGCGCTTCTTCTCCGTCGGCGACAGCCGGGAACCCGAACTCGCCGGCATCCGCGGCGCGCTTCTCGGCTCCGCGCTGACGATGTTCGTTACCCTGATCTTGTGTTTGCCGATCGGCGTTGCGGCGGCGATCTACCTCGAAGAGTTCGCGCCAAAAAATCGCCTGACCGACCTCATCGAAGTCAACATCAACAATCTAGCCGCCGTACCTTCAATCGTGTTTGGTCTGCTCGGTTTGGCGGTGTTTCTCAACTATTTCGGCTTCCCGAGATCGACCGCGCTGGTCGGTGGTCTCGTGCTAGCACTGCTCGTGCTCCCGACGATTATCATCGCCTCGCGCGCTGCTCTTCGATCTGTGCCGCCCTCGATCAAGGAAGCCGCTCTCGGCGTCGGCGCGTCGAAGCAACAGGCGATCTTCCACCACGTCCTACCCGTCGCGATGCCCGGCATCATGACCGGTACGATTATCGGCATGGCTCACGCACTTGGCGAAACGGCGCCGCTCCTGATGATCGGCATGATCGCATTCATCGTCGACGTTCCTGGCAGCTTGGTTGATGCCGCGACCGTTCTGCCGGTCCAGATCTTCCTGTGGGCCGATCTGCCGGAGCCCGCCTTCAAGTCGAAGACAGCCGGTGCCATCATGGTGCTCCTTGCGTTCCTGTTCGTCATGAACGGTCTCGCGATTTGGCTCCGCAAGAGGTTCGAGCGTCGCTGGTAAGAGCTGCTGGTCACGATCAGCCGCTCTCGCCGCACGCCGAGCCGTTACGAAGAATTTGGTATAGTTTTTGGGGACGAGGACTGTCATGGACGCGATGAACACAACGACGGCAACGCAACCTGTGGCCAGCCCCATGCATGCCCCAGCGGCAGGCGCCTCGAAAGTAATGGGCCGCGACGTCAATGTTTACTACGGCGACAAGCACGCGCTGAAGAACGTCTCGGTCGACATCCCCGATCGCAGCGTGATGAGCTTCATCGGCCCATCGGGTTGCGGCAAGTCGACGTTCTTGCGCTGCATCAACCGCATGAACGATACGATTTCGATCTGCCGCGTCACGGGCAAGATCAACATCGACAGCCAAGACATCTATGATTCCTCCCTAGACGTGGTCCAGCTCCGCGCCCGCGTCGGCATGGTGTTCCAGAAGCCAAACCCGTTCCCGAAGTCGATCTTTGAAAACATCGCCTACGGCCCCCGGATCCACGGGATGGCAAAGAACAAGGACGAACTCGAGCAGATCGTGATGGCAAGCCTCGAAAAGGCTGGCCTGATCAAAGAGGTCAAAGATCGACTGCAAGAGCCCGGCACCGGTCTCTCCGGTGGTCAGCAGCAGCGCCTGTGCATCGCCCGCGCGATTGCCGTATCGCCGGAAGTGATCCTGATGGACGAGCCGTGTTCGGCGCTCGACCCGATCGCCACCGCGAAGGTCGAAGAACTGATCGACGAACTGCGCGAGAATTTCTGCATCATCATCGTCACCCACTCGATGCAGCAAGCCGCGCGTGTCTCGCAGCGCACAGCGTTCTTCCACCTTGGTAACTTGGTCGAAGAGGGTCCGACGACGGAAATTTTCACCAATCCGAAGGACAAGCGGACCCAGGACTACATCACCGGCCGCACGGGCTGATGGTGCTTTCGCGAACGCCAACTCTGACAACCAGTCGAATGCGCTCGCCGTAGACTAAAGTGTCGGGGGATACCGATCGCCAGCTGGATACCAAAAGTGCTTCCAGCCATCTGAGAAACGAGCCATGCCCGACCACATCGTCAAGAGCTACGAAGACGAACTCGCCCTCCTCGACAAAAAGATCGCCCACATGGGCGGCTTAGCCGAGCACAATCTCGGCCAATCGTTCGACGCACTCCAGCGCCGCGACCCCCGGCTTTCCGAGGGCGTAATCCGCTCGGACCGGACGATCGACGCGCTCCAGCGCGAAATCGAAGAGCTCGTGGTGTCGATAATCGCCCGCCGCCAGCCGATGGCCGACGACCTGCGCCATGTCATTGCCGCCCTACGGATCGCGGGCGACCTGGAACGCATTGGCGACCTCGCCAAGAACATCGCCAAGCGCGCGCTGGCCGTCGCCCACGACGCTCACCCCAAGCCCGTGATCACCGGCTTCCGCCACATGGTGGAACTGGCCCTGCGCCAGCTAAAGGACGTTCTCGACGCTTACGCTGACCGCGACCCCAAGCGCGCAGCGGTCGTCTGGAACCAGGACACCGAAATTGACGCCATGTACAATTCGCTGTTTCGCGAATTGCTGACCTACATGATGGAAGACCCGCGCAACATCGGCCCGTCGACACATCTCCTGTTCGGCGCCAAGAACATCGAACGCGTCGGCGATCATACGACCAACATCGCCGAGAACATCCACTACATGATCGAGGGCACCAACATGCCCGACGATCGGCCCAAGCTGGAGCAAGTGCTCCCGGTTGTGTCCTGACACCGCCGGATGACACCATGAGCGGGGAGAACCGACCCATGACAGCACGCGTTCTGATCGTCGAGGACGAAGCGCCTCTGGCCGAAATGCTCCGCTACAATCTCGAAGCCGAAGGGTTTCGCGTGTCGCACGCCGAAACCGGCGAAGAGGCTGAAATCCTCGTTGCCGAGGAACGGCCGGACCTCGTGCTGCTCGATTGGATGCTACCCCAGGTGTCTGGCATCGAGTTGTGCCGCCGCTTGCGCACCAAACCCGAAACACGCGCGATCCCGATCGTCATGCTGACGGCGCGCGGCGAAGAGGCGGATCGCATTCGTGGCCTGTCGACAGGCGCCGATGACTATGTCGTAAAGCCGTTCTCGCTCCCTGAATTGATGGCCCGCGTTAAAGCGATCCTGCGCCGCGCGTCTCCGGGCCGGATGTCGAACATTTTGAAGTCGGGCGAGATCGAACTCGATCGCGCCGCGCATCGCGTCACGCGCGGACTGCGCGAAGTCCGCCTCGGGCCGACCGAATTCCGCTTGCTGGAGTTCCTCATGGAGAGCCCTGGCCGCGTACTGTCGCGCACCCAACTGCTGGACGGCGTCTGGGGCCGCGATGCGTTCGTCGACGAGCGCACGGTCGACGTGCACATCGGCCGGCTACGGAAAGCGCTGATCCGTGGCAAGGAGCGCGACCCGATCCGGACCGTCCGCGGTGCTGGTTATGTATTTGGCGAACGCCAAGGCAACTGATCTGGCAGCCCCTTTAGCTCGCTACTCGGCCGCCGACCGCTTGCGCGTGAGTGCCGCCTGCGTCAGCACCGCCCGTAGTGCTGCTGGCTTCACCGGTTTGCGTAACTGGACCAGTCCGGCGTTACGGATTTCGCGCTGGATGTCGGTCGAATGGTCGGCCGTGATGATGATCGCTGGAATCTCAAAGCCCGATGCCGTTCGGATCCGCGCGATGGCTTCGAGGCCGGTCTGCCCATTGTCGAGATGATAGTCGGCGAGAATGACGTCGGGCCAGATGTGGCGCAATCGCGGGAAGCCGATCCGTCGACTGGTGATGGCATCGGCAGATCCCGCAGTCTCGATCGACGATCCCCACTCCCGCAATAACGCCTCCATGCCAGCGAGAACTTCCGGTTCGTTGTCGAGGCACACGATCCGCTGCCCGAGCAGGCTGCCCACGGCGTTGGCGGGCGCAGTCGTTGGCGTCGTTTCGCCTTGTCCTGCTGGAGCCAGTGGCACCTGGATCGCAAACATCGTTCCTTTATCGACGGCTGATTTCAGCAAGATGCGCGCGCCCAGCATGCGCGAAATTCGCTCGACGATCGACAGACCAAGACCAGCTCCGCGCTCCAAGCCACCATCACCCAGCCGCTGGAATTCCTGGAAAATGATCGACTGGTGCTCGGCGGCAATTCCAGACCCGGTATCGTAGACCGAAATCGCGGTCTGCTCGCCGTGCCGCCTCAGCCCAACGAGAACACCGCCTTCGTATGTGTATTTGATCGCGTTCTGGATCAGGTTCTGCAGCACCCGTTTCAGCATCCGCCGGTCGGAGCGCACCCAAACCTTGGTTGGCAGCACCGTGAGCGACAGGCCCCGCGCTGTCGCGACCGGCTCGAACTCGAGTTTCAACTGGTCGAGCATCGGCGCCAGCGGGAACGCGGTGATTTCGGGCTCGAGGCGGCCTGCGTCGATCCGGGAAACTTCGATCAGCGCCGAGAAGATCTCTTCGACCGCGACCAGCGAGGCATCGAGCTTACTGACGAGATGCCGGTCGGCTGGCGCCAGTTCGCGCTCGACGAGGCTCGCCGTATATAGGCGTGCCGCATTCAGCGGTTGGAGAATGTCGTGGCTGGCGGCCGCAATGAAACGCGTCTTGTCCTGGCTCGCGCCTTCCGCTTTCGATTTCGCTGCAGCCAGCTCCGAGTTGACCGCCGTCAATTCGAGCGTGCGCTCCTGGACCCGCCGTTCCAAGGTCTCGTTGGCGCGGGCCAGCGCTGCATCGGACAGCACACGGTGGGTAATATCGGAAAACGTCACAACGATCCCGCCTTGTGGCATGGGGCTCGTGCGCACCTCGAGGATGCGGTCGGATGACAGCTCACGCTCGTGGTAGATCTCCTGGTTGAGCGCGAGTTTCACCATTCGGTCACCGATGACGATGTCGAGCGCCGGGTTTTCAAGCCCTGCCCGCCCCGCAGAGACCCGCAGCAGCGAGTCGAGACCTGCGCCGAGCTGAACGACCTCATCTGGCAAGTTCAAGAGCTCGCGGAACGGCCGGTTCCAACACATTAGCCGCATGTCGCGGTCAAACACCGCAAGACCGTGCCGAACCTGATCGAGAGCGGACTGCAGCAGGTCGCGATTGAACTGCAGCGCTTCGCTGGCATCGTCGAGCAGCTTCAACGCGGTGTGTTCCGAGACATCGCCTTTGCGCAGCAGAAGCGACAGGACGAGACGCGCCGACGCCGCGCCAACGGCGGAGGACAACAAGTGCTCGGTAAAGCGGATCGCGTGCACATCGGCTTCCGAATGCGGTCCAACAGGCACCGATCCGGGCGCCACGATGCGGCGCGCACGAAAGGCCGCAAAAGATCGTGCTGCGCGTTCGTGGCCGAGATAACGCGCCGCCGCCATTTCCAAGTCGCCGATCGTGAGTGACGTTCGCCAGCGCAGCATGGGCGGACGGGACCCGCCACGGTCGGCGGAATGGTCCGACACGAAAATCAGCGCCTGCATGCGCTCGATCGGAGCTGGGGCCTTCAACAGCGAGACGACGACATACGCCGTAATGTTGGCGGTGAGGCTCCAGAACACCGCGTGCGCCAGCGGGTCGAATTGGAGAAAGAACAGCGCTTCGGGCCGCAGTGCTGCGAGATCTAATGGGCCATTCGTCACGAACGACAGCGGCAGATAGCCCGTTCGCGCGATCCATGGCAGCAGCAGCGTGTAGGCCCAAACTGCGGTTCCAGCCGCCATCCCCGCAATCGCGCCCCGCGCCGTCGCCTGCCGCCACATCAGACCGCCGAAGAACGCAGGCGCGACTTGGGCGATGGCCGCAAACGAAATGAGACCGATGGCGCCAAGGCTCTGGGTGCTGGCGAGCGCCGCATAGACGCAGTACGCCAGCAGAAGAATAACGAGAATGGCACCGCGGCGAACGGCGAGAACCAGCCCGGTGAGATCGCCGCTCGAACCCTCGCCGCTATCGATCTCGCGCCGCAGAAGCAGCGGCAGTACCAAACCGTTGCTGACCATGATCGACAGCGCCACGGCCTCGACGATCACCATAGCCGTAGCGGCCGACAGCCCCCCGATAAACGCGATCATCGAGATAGTGGCAGCCTCGGCACTCAGCGGCAGAGCCAACACGTAGAAGTCGGGATCGCTCGCAACACCTGGCGGCAACATCAGCCCCGCGATCGCGATGGGGAGGACGAACAGGTTGATCAACACGAGGTAGAGCGGAAACAGCCACCGCGCCCGCCGGACCTCGGCAGGAGAATTGTTCTCGACAACCGTGACATGGAACTGGCGGGGTAACAGAAGCACGCAGACGAGGCTTAAGAACGTCACCGTCAGCCACTTGCCGCCACTCGGCGTCGTTTGAAACACGGCCTGAACCCGTGGATCGTTCGCGGCCAGTTCCCAGAATTGGGCCGGGCCCGAATACATCCACCACACGACAAACGCACCGACCGCCAGGAATGCGGCGAGCTTGACGAGCCCCTCGACCGCGATCGCCAGCATGAGACCGTCCTGGTGCTCGGTCGCGTCGGCATGACGGGTGCCGAAAAGGATGGCAAACGCGGCGAGGATCAGCGTGATCACGATCGCCTCGTCGACACCCCGCAACGGCAGGTCTTTCGGTAACAGAGCGTGCTCGCCAAGCAGGGTGGCAACAGCAACCGCGATCGCCTTCAGCTGCAGCGCGATATACGGCAGCGTGCCGATGACCATCACGATCGTAACGGTGGCCGCCACGGCTTGGCTTTTGCCATAGCGAGCAGCCATAAAGTCGGCTGCGGACGTTAGATTCTGCCGCTTGGAGAGGTCGATGATACGGTTGATGAGCGGCGCGCCGAATACGAACAGCAGGATCGGACCTAGATAAACGGGGAGGAAATCATATCCCGTTGTTGTCGCGAGGCCGACACTGCCAAAGAATGTCCATGATGTGCAGTAGACCGAGATCGACAATGCGTAGATCAGCGGTCGGCCGCTCCCGCTTCGCCGCCACGCCATTCGATCGCCAAGCCACGCCACGGCGAACAGGCCGAAGACGTAGGCGAGGGCAAAACCGATGAGAAACGGACTTTCGAACATGGCACCAGTGAGTGTTGATCGCGTTGGCGAGTGTGCGCTTCGCGGGATGCGGTTGTCCAGGTCGCGACTGTAGCCTCATTCCCCGGCTAGCGCTGGCCGGGCAAGACGGAATGCGGTCCGAGGGGCATCGGAGAGGGCCCTGGCGACCGCTGCGGCGAACCTCAGCAGGGTCTCGCGTGCATGGCGGACGACCTTTCCAACGGTATTGAGCACCAAGAAGCGCAGGCGCTTTGGTCGGGCATCTTGCATTTCCTCGGGTAAGCCCACTCGCTTGAACGCTGAGAGCAGATTGTAGAGCAGCACATTCATGCGGAGCCATGCGGCTTTGGCTCCGAACTTCTGGCTCGGCAGGCACCAACCAGCCAACTCGTTCATGAGCACGTCGTGGGCGTGCTCGATGGTCCCGCACTTGCCGCGTCGTGTCGAAGACATGCCTCCGGCATGGGCCAGCGGATCAGGTCGAGACCCGTTCCGCCTTCGGGATCGTTGCGGTTGGTGACGATGGCGAAGTGTTTTACGCGCGTGCCGTCGCCCAGCAACTCGCCCTGCTTCGGCTTGATGCGGATGGCGAGGTAGCGGCGCGGCGTCGCGAACTCTTTATCGAAGTTGCGATCATCGGGAACGTAGTTGATCTCGGCCCACTCGCGTATCGCATCGGCTTCCTCGCCCACAGCCTTCCAGTGGTTCTCCGGCAATTCTTCGATGCACCCCTTGATCTGCTGGCTCATGCGAACCGAGATCGCATAGCGTACGCGGTTCTCGTCCATCCACGTCATCGCACCGTGCTCATACAGCGCGCTATCGCCGCGGAGCCTGATTTCATCGAACTTTCCTGGCAATGCAGCCACCGCCTTCTGGATGATGCGCAGGTTGCCCATGCCCGCTGGCACATTTCCGTCGCGGAACTCGTCGGCGACAATCACGTCCTGCTCGGCCCACAGCACGAGTACCGGCTGATAGCCGCGTTCGCCGTCATAGGCGCGCTTGGCTGCCTTCTTCGACGAGTGGATGATCGTCGCATCGATATCGAGCGTCGCTATCTTCTGCGGTTTGCGGCACTGCAGATCGAGGATCACTTCTTTGTTCGCACAAGCCAACCCTTGGAGCGCCGCACTCTCCGACGACACCGACGCTTTGCCATCCTGAAGCAGCGGCAGATCGTCCTCGTGAAACTGGCTCAAGAAGTCGCGTGCCGTCTGCGCCGCCGGAAGGTCGTGGCCGAGCAATTCGCAGAGCGCTTTGTCCTCGCGCAAGTGATCGAAGTCTTCCGTACGCTCACCGCCAGCAGCCCACAACGCCAGGAAGCTCTCGACCATCTCTGACGCGGAGAGCCCGCGTTTCCTGGTCTTGAATTTGATCTTGTCTGCAACGACGGCTGCCGTGCCCGACAGTCGGTAGACTTCGATCAAGCTTGGGATGCCCGCTCGCGACGTGATCAGGCTCGGCTCCAGCTCGGTGTCGATCTCAAATTTCAGCCGCCCGCTCATCGCATCCGCTCCTTGCACCCGCCGGGTGAAGGTAGCTGAATCGTAATGCGACGCAGAATGAAAACAGAATCAATGCTCTGACCGATACCAATAATTCGTTACTCGGGGATCAGGGTGTAGCCTGCGCTCGTTTGGCGTTAGGATCGGCGGTTTTGCAGTCATGCACCCCGTCGTTCGCCGTTGTGTTGCAAAGGCGTCACCATCCCGGTTTGTGACGGTTGCAATGATCCGATAACGTCCGAATCGAACCGGTTGCAGGGGCAGCCGGTTCGCACGCGAAAAACCAAAAAGTCGGCTTGGATCGAAGGAGCAAATCGTGGGTGTTATTCAGGAATTCAGAGACTTTGCAATGAAAGGCAACGTCGTCGATCTCGCGGTGGGCGTGATCATGGGCGCCGCATTTGCCCCGATCGTCAGCTCGCTCGTCGACCATGTGATCATGCCACCGATCGGCTTGGCCATGGCTGGCCTCGACTTCTCAGCTTTAAAGTTCGTCCTCCAGCAGGGCGATGCGACGAAAAAAGTCGCCGAGGTTGCGATCGGCTACGGCCAGTTCCTGAACACGATTATCAAGTTCATGATTACGGCGTTCGCGATCTTTCTGCTCGTCAAGGCGATGAACAGTGTCAAGGCGCCGGCCCCGGCCGTCGAAGCTGCCCCACCACCGCCAAGTGAGCTCTATCTCAAGGAAATCCGCGACGCGCTCGTCAAGCGATGAGTGGGCTTTGCAATTCTTTGCAATACGGGTCCGAGCTTTTGCTCGGGCCCGTACGTTTTGGTTATCCAGCTCTCGCATCGAACTGATATTGCAGGCGTGCTGCAGGATTCCTACCATCAATCGGCTTTATCAAGATGACATACAAGTTGTCATTCAGCCCAGGAACCGTGTTCATCGGCCTGAGAGTGTAGCCAACGCCTGTTGCAAGTCGGGTCAGGCTCGAAAGTGTAAAGTAATTCTGATGGTCGGGGAAACGGAACCCACACCACTTCGCTCCCATAACATGCCGCCCAATACAGCCATAGTCGGGCACTTTTATCGCAACGGTGCCGCCACGCTTGAGCTTGCGATATAGCTTTTCTAAAACCAGCCGCGGTCGCATTTCGTGCTCAAGATATGACCGCAAAATGGCGTGATCGAAAAATTGATCGTCGAATTTATCGAGGCCGTCGACGGCCGACGCGCCTACGACATAGCCGCCGCGCTCGCGAAAGAACGGATCGGCAAGCTGGGCTAGACTTTTGGAAATCTCGATGCCAAACGGCGTCAAACCGTCGGCGACCCGACAGGCGCCTCCGCAGCCGACATCAAGGGCCGTGCCACGCATGGGCAAACTGTTTTTCACAAACCGTCTATCAAGCGCGTTGCCGAGTTTCAACCGAAATCGGGTCGCGTAGTCAATATGGTAAAGCCAATTTTTTTTTCTCCGCTTGGCCTCGTTTGCTGAAGTTTTTTCCCACGCATATTCATCCTCGAACGCGGCATCATGAGGCGCAAATTTGAGGTAGACAAAATCGCAAGCGACGCATTCGACAATGGGCCACTCGGGATGAGAGTATTGCACCACTGGCCTTTGGCTGGCTGAATCACAAGCCGGGCAGTTGCGGTTTTGAATGGCTTTGGCGTCCATGACGGCACTCCGCTCTCACGATTGATATCCATACGGACATGTTGGGCATTTTGCGTCGCATGATAAGGAAAGATGAGTTGATGACGCTCCTGAAGGCAAGCGAGGGTTGATTAGGTCAGCTACACGTTCCGCTCGCGTCCGACGCACATCGCGGTTCACGTAGCAGAAGAACAATCTTTAGGCTCCCTTCCCTGCACGTTTGTCAGCCATACCGGATAAATTGATCGTTATCGTTGGCTCAGGCAACAACCAAGAGAAAGTATTGCGTAGCAATTCTTGGCAAGCTATCGTCTGACCCTTCCAAGTCGCGGGCGTAGTTCAATGGTAGAACGGCAGCTTCCCATGCTGCATACGAGGGTTCGATTCCCTCCGCCCGCTCCAAATCCGCATGATGCTTGCAGCCTCGGCGCTGGAAATAGCACGATAGTCACAGACGTGCGGGCACGATAGTCATACACGTGCGGACACGACGCGCGATAGCTCGCGATCGCCAGTCGCAGCCTGCTGAACCGCTCCGTGCGGTGTCTTGGCCCAATGAAACGGCCGCCGCAAAAGCTCGACAACCGCGCAGTAGGCAGCCAGCGAAACCGGTAGCCAAATCAACGGGCACATGATCGCGTGGATGGTGATCCCGGTGAAACCGCGACGCCGGGTTGTGATCAACGATAGCGCGATGACAGCCGCGGCTGCCCCGATGAGACAAACGAAACCGGCCCACCACATCAGGCCATAACCGCCGACGAGTTCCTCGACACCTGGACCATCTGGCGCCATCGATCCCCGCGCGATCAGTCCCGACAACAAACCGGCGACAAACCACGGATGTGTTGCTGCAGCCAACAGCCCACCGCCGAAAAGCACCTGAAACCACAGAAAACGCGCCGGGCCGAGATCCCGCCACAGCCCGATCGGGTCGCGCATATGAACCATGTAGGTCTGCATCCAGCCCTTTTGCCAACGGGTGCGCTGACGGAACCACACGCCAAACGTTGGCGGCGCTTCCTCCCACGTCGTCGACTGCAGCGCCTCGACCCGAAAGCCGTGTCGCGCAAGCCTTAGCCCGAGATCGGCGTCTTCCGTTACGTTCCACGGGTCCCACCCGCCGACGTCTTCCAGAACACGCCTTGGGAAATGGTTCGATGTGCCGCCAAGCGGTACGGGTGCACCGGCCCTGGCAAGCGCGGGAACGATGCCGTCGAACAGCGCGGTGTATTCAACCGTGAATTGACCGGCGATCAAGCTCTGGCTGGGGTTGTAGACGTTGAGGCGGGCTTGGAGGCAGCCCAGTTGCAGGCCCCCGCGCCTGAAGGCCAATACGGCTTCACGTAATTGGCCCGGCTCGGGACGGTCTTCGGCGTCAAACACCACCACGTAGTCGCCAGACGTTCGGGCGAGCCCGAAGCACAGCGCCCGCGGCTTGGTGCGCGGCAGCCCGTCGGGCACCTCGACAATCCGCATGTGGCTCTTAAGACGGGCCGCTTCGAGCGCTCGCCGGGTCGTATAGTCGTCGGCCTCGAGCAGGAATACAATCTCCAGGCGGTCGCGCGGATAATCGAGGGCGTCGAGCGCCGCGACGAGCGATTGCGCAACGTTGGCCTCATCATAAAGCGTTACGAGCACCGTGTAGAGCGGTAGCGAGGCCTCGGGAACGTCGCCAACGACGGGAACGTCAGGAACGACGGGAGCCTCAGGAACGACGGGAACCTCAGCGGGAACCTCGATCACACGTGGCAGTGCAGCGGAAAACAACACGTCGTGTCGCGCGGTCGCGCCGACCACGACATAGATTGCAAAGAGCCGGATGCAGAGCAGCGCTACAAACGCGATCGACGCAAACACGCCCAGCATCACGACCGTGGCATCCGGCGCCTTCGCCGCGCAAACCGCGAGGGTTCCGGCCGCGACGCCGACAAACGCCAGCTGAGCCCCGGTTAGCCCCGATCGTGCCGACAGCGCCGGATCGAGTCTTGTAAATCCGTTGTCACGATCCGCTGCATCTTCGTGGCTCAAGCCCGCGTTCCCAGACGGGATCTCGGCCCCGCAAGTTCGCTCCGGACCTGCTGGACGCTCGTGTCGCTGTGGCGCCGCGCCGTTGAGTTCAACACGTTCGATGCGACCGGAAGGCTCGCCAAATCGGCCGAGCCGGTCGCAATGCTCCAACGCCCCGTCTTGCACAGCCCCGTCTTGCACAGCCCCGTCTTGCAAAGCCCCGTCGTCCACGCGCCTGCCCCACGCTCACCCGCACTTGCACGGTGGCCGAGCCTAGGGTCGCGGTCAATTGCACGTGTTCGCATACGCGAAACTTAATTGGTCCCGCCGAGGCACGCCGCGAAACCAGCCGCGAGATCTCGTAACAGCGCCTCGTAGAGCCCCGGCCCTGCTTCGAGATTGAGGCCTTCCGGATCGATCAGGCCGCCTTTTGCCAAAGTGCCCTCGGTCACTGCCGTGACCAGCTTCTCCTGATAGCCAGGCTCGCGGAACACGCACACGGCCCCTGTCGACTTGATCTTGGCGCGAACCGCATTGAGCCGCTTTGCACTTGGCTGCACGTCGGGACTGACGGTGATCGATCCGCCAGCGGCTATTCCAAAGCGCCGTTCAAAATACTGCGTCGCATCGTGAAATAAGATGAACGGCTTTCCAGCGAGCGGCTTCATCCGTCCAGCAATATCCTCAGCCATGGCGGCAATGCGGGCATCGAGCGCCTTGGCGTTCGCCTCGATGCGAGCTGTATGCTGCGGGGCCTTCACGGCGATCGCGTTGGCTATCGCCGTTACCATGATCCGCGCATTGGCCGGGTCGAGCCAAACGTGGCCGTCGGCGCCGCCCGCTTTGTCTTCATCATCGTGATCGTGACCATGTCCGTGGCTGTGCCCACCCGCAAACGTGCCGCCCGTTCGCCGCGGCAACGGGGCTAGGCCCGGCGTATCGGCCAGTGTCACAACTTTTACGGACTTCGGCAGGGTTGTGACGAGCTTGGTCGTGAACGGCTCGATGCTCTCCGAAATGCGAAAGAAAACATCAGCGGTGGCGATGGCCCTTGCCCCCGACGGCTTCAGCGTAAAGCTGTGCGGAGATGCGTTGCCTTCAACGATCAACGTCGGTGTACCGACACCTTCCATCACCGCCGCCACGAGACTGTGGACGGGTTTCGACGTGGCAACGACCTTGATGTCGGACGCAGTCGCGGGCTGAAAGCCGGAGGCGACCGCCGTCGCGAGGACGAGTACTGCGAAGGTGCGATGCCCAAGGCACGGTGGCGCAAACATGATGACCTCGAGTTATTGATGGTATAACATTACACGCCGAAACCGGTATAGCAACGCGGAAACGGTCTTGGTCTTGGTCTTGGTCGTGGTCCCGGCGTTACCGTTGTCATGAGACCCCGCCGCCGAATGACGGTTGTCGCGGCGGCCTTTGTGTCGCTGTAGTTTTCGATGAGTCTGCTCGGTATGAAGATTATGCGCGGCGCGCCCATCGGCGAGCCGTCTGATCAAGACAGGAGACCTGCCAATATGCTTCGTTCGTCGACAGCAATCGCGACAGTGGGCGGATGCATCGCTGCGCTCATCGCAACGGCGAACCCCGTCGCGGCTCACCCGCACGTTTGGGTTCAGTCAAAATCACGGGTCGTCTACGAGAAAGATACCGTCACGGCGATCCAGCAGACGTGGGTGTTCGACGAGTTCTATTCCGCGATGGCAGTTCAGGGTCTCGACACCAACAACGACGGGCAATACTCGCGCGAGGAACTTGATGAGCTGGCAAAGATCAACATGGAGGGTCTCAAAGAGTTCGCGTACTTCACCGCCGCCAAGGTTGGCGATGCCGCGATCGAGTTTGCGCCACCATCGAATGCCCATCTGGATTACACTGGCGGTATACTGTCTTTGATTTTCACGCTTCCGTTGAAGTCGCAGGCCGCGATCGAGGGCTTCGCTTTCGCCACCTACGACACGACGTTTTTCATCGCGTTCGAACTTGCGAAGGAAGACGGTGCAACGTTGTTTGGCGCCCCGCAGACCTGCGAGATAGCCTTGCGCGATGAGCCGGTCTCCCCAGGTACTAATCCCGCACTCGGCAATCCATCACAAAACGACACGCTGACCGGCGCGTTCAGTGAACAGTTCGGTGGAGCGTCGGTTGCGAGCGCGACGAAGTGGGCCGTGGTAGAGTGCAAAAAATCATGAGTAAGCCGCGTTTGATGGCGTCGATCCGTCGCAGCGCTGCTCGAATTCGTTGCGCCGCCGCGCAGTGGTCTTGCTCATTCATCGCCGCGCTAACGGGTTCCGCCGCCGCGCTGGCCATGCTCAGCGCGATCGCGACGGCTCAAGTGCCGACGACTCAAGTACCGACGGCTCAAGTACCACCGGTTCAAGTAGCACCGACACAGGTGAATCCCGCGCCGCAAAAATCTCCGCTCGGCGTCGCCCCCTCACCGGGAGCCCAACAGCCAAGCCCCTCACCGGGTGCCCCCTTGCTTGGCGCCTCGCGCACGTCGCCCCAAGCCGCTCCGCCGCAGTCATGGTGGGCACAAGCGTTGGCCATGCAGCAGGCCTACGTCCGTGACATGGCCAAACATATCCGCGCGCTAAAGTCCGACAATCCGGGTGCTGCAGCGATGGCGCTAGCCAGCATCGCCTTCCTTTACGGTGTGCTTCACGCCGCCGGTCCCGGGCATGGCAAAGCGGTGATTTCGTCCTACGTGCTCGCTAATCGCGACACGGCTCGCCGCGGGATTGCCCTGTCTTTTTTGGCGGCGTTCTTCCAGGCCTGCTCCGCGATCTTGTTCGTCGCGATATTGGCACTGATCCTGCGCACGACCGCGACCGAGATGAAGGTCGCCGAAGCGTGGATCGAACGCGCGAGTTGGTTGTTTGTCATCGCAATTGGCGGCTGGCTACTGTGGCGCCAGATCAAGCCGTTACTTGTGGCAAACCGGACAGCCGCCACCCACATCCACGCGTCACCCGCTGAAATTCATCGCCACGCCGATGGCTCGGTCTGTACCCACGACCACGGCCACCACGACCATGACCACGGACACAAGCACGGGAGCCACGACCACGGTCACGCTTCTGTCGCCCTGGCGCCCTCAATGCACGGCAAACCGCATGTCCATGCCGACGGGTCGACCTGCAACCATGCCCACGAGCCCGCCCACGAGCCTGACCAAGAGCACAGCCAAGAGCCCGGCCACGTCCACGGCCCGGACTGCGGCCACGCGCACATGCCCGCCCCGCAGGACCTCGAGGGGCCGTGGTCGTGGCGCAGAGCCGTGGCGATCGCGCTGGGGATCGGTATGCGCCCCTGCACCGGCGCCATATTGCTGATGGTGTTCGCCTTGAGCCAGGGGTTGTTGTGGGCAGGCATCTTCGCAACCTTCATGATGTCGCTCGGCACCGCGATCACCGTCTCGCTACTTGCGGTTCTGGCCGTTACGTCGCGAGATCTCGCATTGCGGCTGACCGGTGGCATCGACAGCCGCTGGGGTCAGCGTCTGGCGACCGGCGTTGGTATACTGGCTGCCGTGCTGGTCATCGCGCTGGGCGTATCTGGCCTCGCCTATCCCACGCCGGAGCCGATGTTTACCAACCGGTAAGAACGTTGTGACCGCAGACCCGGACAGAGATTAAGGTGGTGTTAACCGGCGTGTCACCGGTGGCCATCTCGATCCCGGACCCGCGTCATGTTCCCAACCCTTACAGACGTCCAGCATTTTGCCATGTCGATCGTTGTGATCGCGGCCGCTCTTGTTGCGCCCGGTGATCCACTGGCGGCGGCCCGCAACGACGCGATTGTGGAACCCGTTGCTAGCCCCTACGAACTGATCGTTGTCGAAATCGACGGCTGTGCGTACTGCCCGATCCTGCGCCGCGATGCCGTACCGGCGTTCGAGGCGACGCCTGAAGCCCGCGAGGTTGGTCTGCGCTTCCTTGATCTCAACGCCCCTGAAGCCGATACACTGCAACTGACCGAGGGGCCTGTGACCGTCGTGCCGACACTTCTGCTGGTGAAAGCGGGCCGGGAAGTTGGGCGGGCAAGCGGTTACATGGGCCCTGATGGCTTTGTTTTCGCGGCACGCTGGCTGATGAAGAACGCGCAAAGCGTCGCGATCCCGATGGAACGCGCCCGGCCGTAAACCGACGTCCGTCAGTGCCCCGTGAATTGCGAAGCGCCAAGCAACGGGCTGGTGAAACCGTACACGCCTCGATGGACTTTCCAATTTAGGTCTGTAGGTTAACTCCCGGTTGCGGCTTGTGTCCGACGCGCACGATCGCACGCCAATGCCAAGCTCAACGAACGAGAGGACGCCATGGCCGACATGGAATTTCCAGCTGAAGTCAAACGGTACGCCCCCGATGCCGACGAGGCAGTCGTCAAGGCCATCGTCAAGCACTGTGGCATCGCCCTTCGCAGCAAGGACGGATCGTTCGTATCGTGCTCCAGCAAGGATGAACTCGCCACCGTTCGCGAGAGCTGGCTGAAGAAGAAACTCGCCGTTACGGACGACGACAAAGCCCTCGATGCCGCTATCGCGGGCATCTGCGAGACCATGAAGGCCGACAAGAACAAGAGCCGGGTCACATTCTACTACCTGCTCGCGCATAAGTTCGGCAAGCTCGGCAAACTGACTTGATTAAAACCTCAGATTGCGCAAGAAAAAATTTCTAACTTAAGTGGTGCTTTTACCCGTTGGCGCTAGTCGGGAAAGGGTGGTCCCACGGGCCATTGAACGACGCACTTTTTAGCCACCGAAAGTATGTGCTACAGTACCGGCGGAAATTGCCCTGAATTTGACCCAATGTCTGCCACCGTGGCCAGCAGTCCGCATTACGGCGGCCCGAAAATCCGATGCGATTGCTAAGGATGGCTGGTGCAGGCTCGGGGCGGCCGGGGATACCTCAGAATTTTGCTTTTTGTTGTGAGTTTTGCCATGAACGCGCCGACCATGAACGACTTGCGCAACGCCGTCCCAGCCCGCGACTTCGTCGATGACAGGATGTCCCAGGTCCGGGACCTTTTGATCGGCGACCATGTTCGCGCCAACGAAGCCAGGATCGCGGCCATCGAATTGCGTATCCGTGATTTGGAAACCGAGCTGGCGCAGCGCCTCAATGTGCTCCAGCAGCGGATCGAGACCCTTGCGAGCGATACGACTGTCGATCGTCAGACCGCTTTCGATGAGCTCGCTCGCAGCGTTGCCGATCTTGGTGACAAGATCCGCGTCATCGCGCGCTGACCAGAACAACGCGCGCTCAAAATCACTGCTGTACCCATTGAAAGTCTGCGTACCAGCTATGTCGCAAGTCACAAAACTCAAAGAGCTGCTTTTCCAGCCGGAAAGCGAGGCCATCGAAAAGCTCACGCGCCGCGTCGACGATGTGTACGACCGCGCCGGCACTGATGCTCGCTTCGAAGCCCACGTAACCCGATCGATCGACGGGGCGTTACGTGCCGCCGAAGCTACCAAACATGACAGCGTCTCGACCGCGCTCGCACCGCTTGTCGTCCGGACCGTCAAGACCGAGATCACCAACAGCACAGACGAACTGGCAGACGCCTTGTATCCCTCGATGGGCCGCATGGTCCGCGACTATGTCTCAGCGCAAATTCGCGAGATGACGGAGAGTATCAACCGGCGTCTCGAAGAAAACGCGCTGATGGTACGGCTCACGGCTTGGACATCCGGCCAGTCCGCAGCCGAACTGGCCCTCGCCGAAGCTCAGCAATTACGGGTCGAAGACGTATTCCTCATCCGCCGCGCTACGGGTGAGCTGTTGGCCCGGTGGCCGGATGCGAACGGTCCTGGCAATTTGGACAACGTGTTCGGCGGCGTGCTGACCGCGATCAACGACTTTACCGCCGAGGCGTTCAAATCGGAGGGTTCGTCCCTTCGCGAGATCGACCTTGGCGGCAGCCGCGTCTATCTGCGCGTATCACCGTCCTACCTGCTCGCAGCCCGCTGTAAGGGCAGTGAGAGCGCAGCCGCCGAGAAGATCCTCGACGAGGAGTTCTTGAGCCTCGTTGAAC
>Ga0163155_10003059_pt1 | contig 18205 bp, 17 predicted proteins | sample OliLakLV19SP4G1_FD_148611 | JGI IMG/M metagenome (GOLD analysis project Ga0163155, IMG submission 148611) | Freshwater microbial mat bacterial communities from Lake Vanda, McMurdo Dry Valleys, Antarctica - Oligotrophic Lake LV.19.SP4.G1 | ecosystem: Environmental > Aquatic > Freshwater > Lake >... | reverse complement strand
CCATTTCGTTGTCGCCGGCGCCGACCATATGGCCGGCGCCGGCGACAACGAAATGGATGTCTTTCGTCTTCAGATAGCCTTCGATCTTGTCGGTCATCGTGACATTGCGGTCGTAGAACAGTTTGTCGAAAACGGGTTTCAGCTCAGGCTCTTTGACCATGTTTTTGGACAGCTCGGCATCCATCTTCGCTGTATCGCCGGCGTGCCAGGCCGCGATCAAGGCGTTGAAATCCGCCTCCGCTTTCTCCATGTCCAGCAGCGATGACTTCAGCATTTTTTCCTGAATCTCGTCGGAGAAACTTGACAGAAGTCCGAGCTGAAATTCAGCGGACTCCAGTTCCAGCACTTTCTTTTCCATCGCGTTGGCCTGCTTGAGATAATGCTTGTCGATGCCCATCTGCGGGTCGTAGCCCAACTTCATGATCGCGTTCATGCTCAGCATCACCGACAGCATCCACGGCTTCATCTGTTCGACCTGCGCCGCCTGCATGTTGTTTTTAACAAGCTGCTTCGCCAGCTCGGCCTGCAGTTCCTTGGAAATATGTTTCGAGATTCCATCGCCGGCGGGGTACATCCCCTTTTCCATGACCATCTGCTGCATTTTTACCGGATCCAGTTTGCTCTCGTCGGCTTCCAGCACCAGAAATTTGGAGCGATCGAACGCGGCTTGGATCTCCTTCGGCAGCGGATACGCATCCTTCTTCATGACATGGATCGAACCGAGCAGATAAATTTCGCCGCCTGTGTCCGACGTGACATGCCACAGAAACGTTTTGCCACCGGCCTCTTCCGCAAACAGGCTCAGCGAGAGGAACATCAGAACACTCAGGACGGCGACGCGTTGAATTCTAAGCATGTGCTCTCCTTATATAAGTAGATATCAATCAACCCTGAACGCAGCCTCACCATAATCCGCCGCACAAAAAAAAGGTAACTTATTTGATTATGGCATTCGCAATGCGTAAATATTGTTACCCACGGGCGGATGCCCGTGCCGCTCTCTATCGGTATCGGGGTAACTCGCGAGGTGTCGAATGAAAAAAAACTTCCGGATGATATTCTGTTTTGCCACTCTGGTACTTGCAACTCCGAAGTTGCACGCCGCTGTATCCGATCAGGCGGGTTTTTTCTCCGCTGAAGCGGTACAGCAAGCCAATCAAAAAATCAGCGTCTTGCAGAACAAGTATAAAAAAGACGTGTTGATCGAAACGTTTCAGACTGTGCCGACGGAGAAACGCGGCGACTACTCCCCGGCGCGAAAAAATCAATTCTTCGCCAATTGGCTGCGCGAACGCGCTCAAGCCGCGGGCGTCAACGGGATACACATCCTGATTACGCGCGACCCGTCGCATCTGCAGGTCGGCGTTGCCGGCAAAGCGGCGCAGCAGGGTTTCGGCCCCGACGACCGCGATCGCGTCCGCGACAGCATGCTTCAGCACTTCCGAAAGAAAGAGTACGACCAGGGATTGCGGGCGGCGCTCGATACGATCGCCACCGACTTCGAAGAACACTCCAAAACATTTTCTGCCGCTGCCGGTGGAACCTCCGATCGTCCGATTGATACCGGCTATCGCCGCACCCCGGCGCCCGCGCCTCAGAGCACGGGCTTCGGTTGGTTCACGTGGTTGCTGCTGATCGGCGGCGGATTGCTGCTCGTGCGCGCGCTCCGGAACCGTGCGCGTCCGGCGTATAACGCGCCCGATGCGTCGAACCGGACGAACGCTCCGGGCGCCCCTCCCGATCAGGGATATGGCGGCGGGTTGGGTGGCCAAGGCGGCGGCGGCGGATTCGGACGGGGCATGATGGGCGGAATTTTCGGCGGTTTGGCGGGCAGCTGGCTGGGCAGCCGGCTCTTCGGTCAAAACGGCGAGGCGCAAGCGCGCGAAGCACCGCCCAGCGCTCAGGCCCAGGAGAACTCCGAAGAATTGCGCAGCAGCGGGGGTGACTTCGATACTGAGGATGCCGGTGCCGACTCGGATTCGGACGATTCTGGAGACGGCGGCGGCGGCGGCGATTTCTAACGCGTCCCTGCAACTAACAAGCACCCGAAAAATAAATGTTCTCTCAAGCGCCGCTGAATCAGCCGCGCTTTTTTAATCGGTGCGCTGAGATAGCCTTCTGCAGGCACTGCCCGTGAAGGCCGACGCGCGCTTGGCAATCTAGTGTCACCGGGCCGCAATCGTGTTACTTTTCCGATACGTTTTTTCGGACGATACACCTTCCAACGAGGACTCCATCTGTGGCGACGACGGCGTTTAAATCACCAGAAGTTCATTGGAACCTGAACGATCTGTTCAGCGGAATTTCAGACCCGCGTATCGAACAGAATCTGAGCCGCCAGAAACAGCGCGCGGAAGAGTTCGCCAAAAAATACCGGGGCAGGATCAACGCGCCTGGACTTACCGCCGAAGGCCTCGCCGCCGCGATCGCCGAATACGAGTCACTCTCGCAGGAGAGCGGCAAGCCCGCTCAATTTGCAAGCCTGTTGTTTGCAACCAATTCCAAAGACCCGCAAATCGGCGCCTTCATGCAGAAAATGCAGGAAAAGGGAACCGAACTCAGCATCATTTTGATGTTCTTCGAACTTGAGCTGCTCGCCGTCGACGAGAGTGTGATGGCGCGGCTTCTGGCGGATCCGAAACTGAAGACATACCAGCATTACATCACCACGGCGCGCGCGTTTCGTGAGCACACGATGAGCGAGCCGGAAGAAAAGGTCATGGAGGAACTGGCGAATACCGGAGGCCGGGCATTTAGCCGCTTGTTTACTGAGGTCACCTCCAACGCAACGTTCAAAGTCGAAAATTCAGGCGGCGCAACCGAAGAACTGACTCAGCCTGAAGTGCTCGCGCGCTTAAGCCATCCCGACCGTGAAATACGGCGCCGCGCCGCTGAAGGCTTCACCGCCGGGCTGCGCGAGAACAACCGTGTTTTGACATTTGTATTCAACACGCTGCTTCAAGACAAGGCCACCCGCGACCGCCTGCGCAAGCATCAGTCGCCAGAAGAGTCCCGGCACCTGGCCAATGAACTGGATCACCCCACAGTGGAAACGGTGGTCTGCGCTGTCGAGCGCAATGCCGACATGGTCGCCCGCTATTACCGTTTGAAAAGAAAGATTTTGAACCTGCCAGAGCTCACGCATTATGATCGCTACGCGCCTCTGTTCGATTCCGAAGAACGCATCAGCTGGGATGAAGGACGGAAAATTGTCATCGACGCGCTCGGCGAGTTTTCGCCCGTCCTTAAAGACCGTGCCGACGAGTTCTTTACGGGAAACTGGATCGACGCCCAAGTAAGGCCCGGGAAACGGGGCGGGGCGTTCTGCTCGTACATCACGCCCGACCTGCACCCCTACGTGATGGTCAACTACCTCGGAAAAATGGACGACGTGAGCACCCTCGCACACGAACTGGGCCATGGCGTGCACGCGTCGCTTTCGCGCGGGCAGAGTTATTTCAATTTTCACGGCACGCTGCCGCTGGCGGAACTGGCGTCGACATTTGCCGAGATGCTTGTTTTCGAGAAGTTGCAGAAACGCGCGTCGCCCAAGGATCGTCTCGCGCTTTTTGCCGACAAGATCGAGGGCGCTTTCGCCACCATTTTCCGGCAGTCGGTGATGTACCGCTTCGAGCAGGACATTCACCGGCACCGCCGCGAACAGGGAGAACTCACGCCCGAACAGTTCGGCGACTATTGGCAGGCGCGCCAGCAATCCATGTTCAAGGACAGCGTTGTCCTGGGCGAGGATCACAAGATGTGGTGGAGCTACATTCCGCATTTCATCGGCTCGCCATTTTACGTCTATGCGTACTCATTCGGCGAACTGCTGGTGATGGCGTTGTTTCAGCAATACAAACGCAAAGGCGGAGCGTTCGCCGATGAATACGTCACGCTGCTGCGCAAAGGCGGCTCGCTCTCTCCGCGGGAACTAATGCAAAGCGTCGGAATCGACATCAAGGACCCGGCATTCTGGCAGGGTGGCCTGGATGTGCTCGGCGGAATGGTGACCGAGTTTGAAAAAATGCAGTAAGCGCCTTTAAGTTTGATTTTAGTTGACTCCTAATGTCTTATCTGATATTTCTGTTACTACAGAAATGAGGAAATAGTCATGATCAAGCTCTCACCCGTCGCTCAGAAGTTCATCCTCCACTGGGGCGAGATGGGAACGCGCTGGGGCGTCAATCGCACGGTCGCGCAGATCCATGCGCTCCTGTTCATTTCAGAGAAACCACTGGCGGCGGAGGATATCGCGGATGCACTGTCCGTGGCGCGCTCCAACGTCAGCACCAGCCTCAAAGAACTGCAGGGGTGGGGGATCGTGAAAGTCGTTCATGCGCTCGGAGACCGACGCGATCATTTTGAATCCATGAAGGATCCGTGGGAAATGTTCCAGGTTATCCTGCACGAGCGTAAACGCCGCGAAATTGACCCGACCCTTGCGATCCTGGGCGAATGTGTGATGGAGGCGGAGAAATCCGGCGCGGTCGATGCGGAATTACGCAAACGCCTGGCTGCGTTCAAAGATTTTTTCGAAACGATGAACACGTGCTACGAACAGATGCGGAAACTTCCCACGCCGGCGCTGATCAAGTTTGTGAAGGCGGGCGCGAAAGTGCGGAAGGTTCTGGGTCTGGCAGGCTGAACGGGCGCGGCATCCGCGCCATTTATTTTAAGGAGTAAGTTCTGTGAATACTGAACGAACCGAAAATACCGTACGAACAAGCGAGCCCGAGTGGGTTCTTTATGATGGCGGCTGTCCGCTCTGCGTCAACCTGGCTAAACGGCTTCAGGCCAGGCTCGCCGGGCGCGGCATCGAGTTCACTCCGCTGCAAACGCCCTGGGTCGCGGAAAAGCTCAAACACGACGCGGGCTGCATTCCGTCGGAAATGGGAGTACTGCGCGCCGACGGTTCTTACCTCGGCGGCGCTCACGCGGTGATGTTTCTGTTTCGCCGCATCGGGTGGCTGTGGCCAATCTACGCCGTCTCGCGGTTTCCAGGGATGATGCGCGTTTTCAGCTTTCTGTATCGCTTCATCGCCGCGCGCCGGCATTGCTTTGGCGGCGCCTGCACGCGGAGGACCTGAGCCATGATGACGCGGGAGGGGATGGACACGGGGTTGTTGGAGAGCCAGCGGGCGCGCGAACGCATGTTGCATCTGGAGAAGACGCCGCTCTTTTACTGCGATTGGCTCAGCGCGCTTTTCATTCTTTTTGAAATTGATCGGCGCGTGCTTCAGCCGTTTGTGCCGTACGAACTGGATTGCCGCGAGGGGCGCGCTTACGTCAGCCTCGTGGCTTTTTCGATGCAGAAACGGCGGCCGGTTTATGGCGGGCGGCTGGGGGCGTGGATGTGCGCGCCAATCGCAAGGCATCCGTTTTTGAACGTGCGGACGTACGTTGAGCACGACAACGAGCCAGGCATTTTTTTTCTGACGGAGTGGCTGCCGAATGCGGTCAGCGTTCTGCTGGGACCGCCGGTTTTCGGGCTGCCCTACCGTTATGGGCATCTCAATTTCCTGCACGACGCCGAGACCGGAACGATTGGCGATACGGTTGAAGCGGGAGACAGCGCCACGCATCTGACTTACCACGGCGTGATAGATACAAAACAACCGTTGCGGCCCTGCGGCGCGGGATCGCTCGATGCGTTTCTTCTTGAACGCTACACGGCGTACACGTGCCGCCGGAAAACGCCGCTGTACTTTCGCATCTGGCATTCACCGTGGCCGCAAACACCCGCGAATATCACGTTCACGGACACTAGCCTGCTTGAAACCCACTGCCCGTGGTTCACCTCGGCGCGCCAGATCACAGCACATTTCTCCAGCGGTGTCGAAGGGGTCTGGGTGGGTTTTCCTCGCAGGGTTCAAAGCAGGACGAAAGGAGATATTTATGCACTCGATCCGAATTTTCAGGAGAGGACATCGCTCGGTCTGGTTTGAAACGCCGCGCGAATTGTGGCAATGGAGCAAGCCCGTTCAATTCGCTTTCCGCGCGACACTGCTTATTGCGTTGCTCGGAATGATCGGCCTTGCGCAGTGGAGCGGCAGCAGGAGATTCGCACTGAATTTGGTTTCGGATTACTTGCCTGATCTCCTCAAATCCGCCGCTGCGGGCCAAGCCCTGATCGCGGTGCTGAATCTGTTTCTTGTGCGCATGATGGACTGGCGCGACGACGTCGAACGCATGCCGCTTCTGATTCGCGAAGTCTTTCGCGTTCACGCTTGGTTCATCTCTATAACGCTCGGTATTTTTTCAGCGATGTCCTGGCGCTTTGCCGATCAAATAAGTGGTGGCGACGCCATGGGAAAGTGGCTCGCGGGAGGTATTGGAATTTTCTGGGCGATCCGAGCGGTGTTGCAGATAACTTTTTACAGCAGTACCCACTGGCGCGGCCGCTTGGATCGCACGTTGATTCACATCGCATTGCTTTTAACGTACGGCGGATTCGCCGCCATTTATCTGTGCGCTGCTTTGCTCAAGACAGCGCGCTAGAGCATTTAAAATTTGCATGCGGCCATTTTAAATCGTGGTCTGGGCGTCTCGCCCAGACAATTTTAACTTGGAGAATAGCCCTTTGTCCCGGCGAGACGCCCGGACCACGATCAGCGGTCACAACCAAACGTGAAAGGCTTTAATCAGATTTTGCGACCAAGAATCGGCCTTCACAGTGTTGGCGTTGGAGTAGAACTCGAGGGCGAAGTATAACGGTCTGGCCTAATCGGACCTGATCGGAAATTGTGCAACATCTGCGGAGATCTATTTATGTCTGAAAGCACACCTGTGAATAAGCCCCGCATTGGATTGGGCGCGGCGGTCAATCATCCGGCGTTCGGACTCGGCAAAGTGATGGCGTACGAAAACGGTGAATACATTGTCCTCTTCAAAGGTGGCGAGATCAAGCGCGTGGCATTCACGTTTGAATCCATGCGGCCGGATGGCTCGCCCGGCGATCCCGAAACCGACCGCATTAAACATGCGATCCGCGAAGTGCTCGGCGAACGCGGTTGGCTGGATGTCGATATCGAGATGGGTAAGCGCTGGATCGGCGGCACGCTGAAACTGATTCCCGGAAAAGACGACACCCAGCCGAAAGAGATTCCGCTCGATATGTTCTTTAAGAAGATCATCGGCATCCGAGACAAGCTGCGCGTGCTGGAACAGAAAGTCAATGCGCACGCGGGGCTTTCACCGGAAGAGAAAATCGAGTTCGATGGCTACATCACGCGCTGCTACGGAAGTTTGACCACCTTCAACGTACTGTTCTCGTCGAAAGAGAGCCAGTTCCGCGGGCAGAGTGAGAAGGAGTGATACCAATCGCAGTTCAAAACCGTAAATCAAGGATTCTTTAACATTATGACATTAAAGAACTTGGGTCACGTACTGTTGTCTGATCAACAACTGCGATTGGTATGATTAGTCATTTGTCAGTTGTTTGTTGTCCGTTGTGATTCGTTGGGATGATGTCACTGACCACTGACCACTGACCACTGACCACTGACCACTGACCACTGACCACTGACCACGAACCACTGACTAACTGCCCTTAAATTCGCCGGGCTTGGGAAGGTCGGCGATGCTCTTCAGGCCGAAGTGTTCGAGAAAATAATCGGTGGTTCCGTAGAGCAGGGGCTGGCCCAATCCAGTGCCGCGGCCGCTGATCTTGATTAATTTTTTCTCGAGAAGTATGCGGATGACCGGGCCGGCGCCGACGCCGCGCACGGATTCGACATCCGCGCGGCCGATGGGCTGGCGGTACGCGATCAACGCCAGTGTTTCGAGCGCGGGCTGGGTGAGACGGCGCTGCGCGGTCTGGGTTTTCAGGCGCTGAATCGCGGGAAAAAATTCCGGTCGCGTCATCAAACGGTAGCCTTCGCCGATTTCGAGAATGGTCCACGGGCGGCGCTGCTTCTCATAGGCTTCGATCAGCCGGGGCAGAAGTTTGCGAACGGTCGGGCTGTCGCTCCCAGCCGCGCGCGCGATTTCGCGGACGGCGATGGGTTCTTCCGCCGCAAAGAGCAGCGCTTCGATGGTGCGCATGATCTCTTCCGGTTTGGCTTCGATCTTGCCGGGTTCTTTTTCTTCGCCCGGCTCAGTCTCTTCAGAGGGCTTGGTGTCGGCCAGTTCTGCTTGCTTCTCAGCGTCGGGAACTCGCGCGATGGATGGATCGGTGGAGACCGGCGCATCTAAAGGAGCAGCCTCCGCGGGTTCATTTTTCTTGCGGCGTTTGCGCTTGGGCGTCGATTCGGCGGCTGACTCCGGCGGCGTTTCTTTCAGCTCGCGCCTGGCCTCCGCGCCAACGAGCACCGTGGCTTCGGCTTCAAGCAGCTTCGCGTTTTTCTTTTTACGTTTGTGCGGAAGCACTTCAGCCGCGGGAGTCGGCGCAACGGCGGGTTCAGGTGCCGCAGCTCGCTTATTTTTTCCCTTGCGCTTGGATGAATCCAAGGAGCGAGCGGCTTCAATGATCTCTGGCATGACTTCCGCGCCGACGAGAACAGTGGCTCCGGCTTCCAACGATTTCGCGTTGGTTTTTTTAAGCGACGCTTTTGCCTTGGCGGGGGGCGCCTTCGCCGGCTTCAGCGCCGCCTTTCTGGCGGACGGCGGCGCTTTAGCCTTCGTGTTTGCGATAATGGCAACGGACTTCTTGCCCTTGCTCGCGAGCTTCTCTCTTACCGGAGCCGATTTTTTTGCCGCCATGTTCGTGCGTCGTTTCTCTTTCTATGACTATCGTCCGGCACAGGCCGGTGGCGCTGCGCCGTCAGCCGTTCAGCCCTTCAAAAACGTTCCGATACGTTCGCACGATTCGGAGATGCGCGCGTCGGATTCCACAAGCGCCATGCGGACAAAGCCTTCGCCTTCTTCGCCAAATCCGCTGCCCGGGAAAAAGCTGACTCCCGCTTTTTCCGCCAATTGTGCGCAGAAAGCAACCGAGCCCATGGCGCGGAAGGCCCCGGGCAGGGGTTGCCAGGAGAACATGGTGCCGCGATTCTTAATCGTGCGTCCCCAGCCGCTTTTCTGCAAACCGGAAAGCAGCACATCGCGGCGGCGCTGATAGATCACGGATTGCTGGCGGATGTAATCGTCGCCGGTATCGAGCGCCACGGCGGCGGCCAGTTGCAGCGGAATGAAATGGCCGTAATCGTAATAGGGCTTGATGCGCGCCAGCGCGTCCATCAACTGCGCGTTGCCGGCGAGGAACCCGATGCGCCAGCCGGCCATGCTGTAAGGCTTGGACATGGTGAACATTTCGACGGCCACATCTTTGGCGCCCTTGGCCTGAAGGATGCTCGGCGCGCGGTAGCCATCAAAGCAGGTGTGGCCGTACGCCAGATCGTTCAAGACCCAGAATTTGTAGCTGCGAGCCAGCGCGATAATCTCTTCAAAGAAAGGCAGGTCGACGGTTTGCGCCGTGGGATTGTGCGGGAAATTCAAGATTAAGAATTTGGGGCGCGGACGGAGCGTCTCAAACGTTTTCTTGATGTCGGCGATCAGCTTCGCGCCGGGTATTTCTTCTTCCAAAAAAACACCGGCGACGTGTGCGCCCGCGATCTGCGGCGCGAACAGGTGCGGCGTGTAAGCGGGCGTGGGCAGCACGCAGGCATCGCGCGTTCCTAGAATGGCCAAACATAAATGGCTGAAGGCGTCTTTCGATCCGAGCGACACGACGACTTCCTTGGCCGGATCCAGGGCGACGTTATACTGCCGTGCATAGTGCCGGCAGAAGGCGTCCTTGAGCGGGCGGATTCCGGTGGCCGGAGCGTAACGGTGATTGGCCGGATCATTGAGCGTTTGCTTCAGCGCATCGATGACGTTCTGCGCGACGGGGTCCACCGGATTGCCCATGCCTAAATCGATGACGTCAACGCCGCGAGCGCGCAAGGCGTCGTTCTGAGCATTGATGCGGCTGGCCAGATAGGCCGGCAGCAGGCTCAAGCGGCCGTGCTCAATATCGGGCATGCCTTCAATGGGAGTGGAAGCGGCGGCGGTCATGGAAACTCCGGGGGCAGACGGGGTCCGAACATCGTTTTGCGTTTTCGTATTTAGCGACGGCATCCTGTTCATTCCTTTCGTTGAGGCAGTGTACACCGTGTATTAAAAGAGAACAAGTTCGGCGCAAGCGGGGTCAGCCATGGCGCGCTACCTACCTAATAAGGAGTGTTCGCCTGAGTTCGCCGCCCGCGCCTAAAGTTTATTCGTCATAAAGATCGCTAAAGCCAAGCCAAACTCAATCAAGATTTGATCAGAATATTTCGGAATTCGCGTTTAACTTCGCTGTCTGCGGCAAAGGGGTCATTGAAGAGCTGGTAATTGGGGCCCGCTGTGGCGATTGAAACGATCCTCAAGCGAATGCTGAGCGGCGATTCCGAGGCGTATGCGGAAGTCGTCCGGCTGTATCAGAAGGACGTCTGGCGCGTCGTGGTCTCGCTTCTTCACGATGTCGAGACCTCGCAGGATCGCGTCGAACAGGTTTTCGTCGAAGCGTATCTTTCGCTCGATCAATACAAAGCCGGGTCCGATTTCGGATTCTGGATTAAGGGCATCGCGCGCAATGTCGTGCGCGAAGAATGGCGCAAAAAAACGCGCGAGAGCCGCCGCATGGAAGTCTACCGCGATCATTTGCTGGCCCGCTTGACTGATGACGCTGAGGCTGATTCGCATGACGCGGCGCTGAAAGATTCTCTGGCGCGGTGCAAAGATAAACTGCCGGAGCATTCGGCGCGCATTCTGGACATGCGTTACAGCCAGGGATTGGGCTTCCCGGAAATTGCCCACGATTTAGGCAAGACGGTGGAGGCCTCGCGGCAGTTGCTTTCCCGCGTGCGGCTGCTGTTGCGCGATTGCATCGACAGGAGCATCGCCCAGGTATGAGCCGCGTTCAGGACCTCACGCTGAAGTTGCTGGACGAGGCGCTCGGTGCCGGCGAGCACGCGGAGTTGCAGCGCCTGGTCTCCTCTATTGAGGCGGCGGCAGCGGAGCATATCGCCTGGGTGGAGTTGGAAGTCGCACTGCGTGGGCAGCAATGGCAATCATTTTCTACCGTGGGCCGTAGGCCCCGGAAAACACACGCTGACGGCGACGCCGCACGCCATCAATCAGGGGCGTGGCAAAGCGGGCCGTCCGCTGACGATTACGTTTACTCTAGTCCGGTAAGTACGTTTTTCGAAAACCGATGTTCAGGCATTTTTTCCCAAGGAGGATCGACTATGGGCAAGGAAACTGTTGTCACTTTTTTTGGACTGTGCGCGCTGGCGTTCGCGTTGAATGCGGCTCACGCGGCGGCGCCGGCGCTGCGACGGAGTCGTTCACGCTGAATGCGAAAGGGCGCGGCAAGCGCGGGAGATCGACGTGTGCGTTTAAATGGGATGCGGCGAGCGGAGCGTGGGTCGCGGCGGTGTCGTTGAGCCAAGGCGCGTGGTCGGCGGTGTGGCTCGATGGCGGAATTTCTCGCGACACGGCTTCAACTGGATTGGATTGGCCGGTGGCGCTGGTGGTGGGTGGGCGGATCTTTGGCGGGAGCAAAGCAGTAAATTACAGATCCATCGGGGGGCGTCAAGTAGGTGAAAGCGCCACCGAAGCCGACCGTAAGGAAGGGCCAAGCGTAAGATGCAAGTTAGACGTGAGCCCTCCCTGACGGTCGGGCTTCGGATTCTTCGGCAAGCTCTTTCTGTTTCATCGCATCGCCGCGAATTTCAATCGCCTGCTTGACGTCGGCGGGCTCAGACGCCAAAACGGGTGCATGGAACCGAAAAAAATCCGTGCGTTGCTAAGCCGAGTGCGTGAAAAAAAATGTTCTGTGGAGACGGCGCTGAGCGAGCTTTCCGCGTTGCCTTTCAGTGAACTCGACATTGCGAAGATCGATCACCACCGTGCGCTGCGCTGCGGATTTGCGGAAGTCATTTTCGGATCGGGAAAATCCGCTGACGATATCGTGCGCATCATGGACGCGGCGCTGACGCAGTCGCCGTGCGTGCTGGCCACGCGCGTGGATGAAGACAAGGCGGCCGTCATTCTGCGCCGATTTCCCGACGCTCAGTACAATTCACGAGCCCGGACGCTGCGCATGGGCGCTCCAAAAAAATTAAAAATGCGCGGCGAGGTGCTCGTGCTGACCGCCGGCACCAGCGATATCGCGGTCGCCGAAGAAGCGCTGGAAACGCTACATGCGTTTGGCTGCCGCGCGAAAAGTCACTATGATGTGGGTGTCGCGGGGCTGCACCGGGTGCTCAACATTCTGCCCCAACTCCAGGCGGCCAGCGTGGTGATCTGCGTGGCGGGAATGGAAGGCGCGCTGCCGAGCGTGGTCGGCGGGCTGGTGAGTTGCCCGGTGATCGCGGTGCCCACGAGCATAGGATACGGGGCGAGCTTGAACGGAATCGCGGCGATGCTGTCAATGTTGAATACGTGCGCGTCCGGCGTGAGCGTGGTCAACATCGACAACGGTTTCGGTGCGGCCATGTGCGCTCTGCGAATTGTGAACACCGGATTGAAGACGAAATGACGCTCCTGGGAGAAGAACGATGAGCAGCACAAATGGCAAAGCAGTGATCAAGCGCATCGGCGAATTGGGCGTCGTGCTGATCGTGCGATGCGAGACGGAAGACGAAGCGGTCAATGGAATTCGCGCCGTGGTTGAAGGCGGAATTCGCGCGGTCGAAGTGACCTTCACGGTGCCGGGCGCACCGGGAGTCATCCGGCGCGTGAAGCACGATCTGGGCGACTCCGTGCTGCTGGGCGCCGGAACGGTTCTCACGGCCGAAGAAGCCGAGGACGCCGTCGACGCGGGCGCCACGTTTCTGATCTCGCCGAACACCGACGAGAAAGTGATTGGCGCGGCAAAGCGGCTGGGTGTTCCGATCATTCCCGGCGCATTCACGCCGACGGAAATTGTGCGCGCGTGGGACATGGGCGCGGATGCGATCAAGATTTTTCCGGCGTCGTTGGGCGGGCCGGCCTACATTCGGGCGCTGAAGCAGCCGCTGCCGAATATTCCGATGATACCGACGGGCGGCGTGGACGAACGCACGGTCGGTGAATTTTTCCGCGCGGGGGCGTTCGCGGTTGGCGCTGGTGGCGCGCTCTTCGACCGCAAGCGGCTGCAGGCCAAGGATTATGCGGGCATGACCGAAGTGGCGAAGCGTTTCTCGGCGGCGCTACAGGCGGCGCGGGAGCAGTAGTCAGGCGGAACCCTCGGAAAAAAGAGTGTCCCCGCCACCATCGGGATCGGGGAAGCAGCCATTGAGCTTATTGAGCGCTGGAGTCTGAATGCTTCCATCACTTCCTTCTCGAAGCAGTGATGCCAATAAAGGTAGCTGCGGCCGCGTCTTGATTGTGGGCGGTAGTCGCGGCATGGCCGGCGCGCCCTGTTTGGCGGCGCGCGCGGCGTATCGCAGTGGCGCCGGTTTGGTAAAGGTGGCGATTCCTGAATGCATCTGGGACGTTCTTGCGACGAAACTGGATGAGTGCACCACTGTTGGTTTGCCGGAGACGGCCGCGGGAACTTTTAAATCGCTGGAACGGATTTGGGAGGATGAATCGGCGTGGAGTGACGTGGCGGTTATCGGGCCGGGCATCGGCGGCGAAAATGCTTCGACGATGGCGGAAGTGCGGCGCTGCGCGACACTTTTCCCACAGGCGCTGGTCCTCGATGCCGACGGGCTCAATGCGTTTCCGGGCGACCACCTGGCGGAAATCGGGGAGGCCCGAGCGAAGCGGAAATCGCTGCGTCCGCTGGTGCTGACGCCGCATCCAGGGGAGATGGCGCGGCTGCTGAAGATGCCGGTCAACCGCATTCAGAAAGACCGGGAACACGCCGCGCGCACCTGCCAGAAACTCACGCACGGCGGAATCGTTGTCCTTAAAGGAGAGGGCACGGTGGTGACCGATGGCGTGCGCGTGTATATCAATCCCAACGGCAATCCCGGGATGGCGACGGGCGGTACGGGCGATGTGCTGTCGGGCATCATTGCCGCGCTGATGGGCCAGAACATGGACGGCTACGAGGCGGCGTGTCTCGGGGTTTATCTGCACGGGCTGGCGGGGGATCTGGCGGCCAGACGGCTTGGCATGTGGTCGTTGATCGCGAGCGATCTGATCGATGAGTTGCCCAACGCATTCCTGGCCCATTTTAATGCCGCGCCGAAGAAGCGCGGCGTTCGGCCGGCGCCGCTAACAAATATCTAGACCGAAAAACTGAAAACGGATACTCTTTCGATGCGCCGTGTGGGAGAGATTCTATGCAGATGATGTTCGCGAAGAAGGTGTCTCTGGCGGTCATGGGTGCTTCCGCGCTGATGATGTTCGGGGCCAGCATGTCGGGCGCGGGCCAGTTGCTGGGACCGGCCGGAACCGTGTTCGCAGGCGCGCTGATTGCTCTGGCCATTGCCGAGAACAACCCGCGCGACTAGAGTTGCGCCGATGCCGAATCCCGTTGCACAATCAAAGCCGAAAAAGCCGCGGTCGAAAGCCAAGCCGCGCAAAGAGAAGCTGTCGCCGCTGGCCAAAAAGGCCAAGGCGCGAATGCCGAAGTCCGCGCTGCCCAGCCTTTTCGTGCGCGCGCTGGAGATCACGAATGAGGAAGGCGCCGAGATGCTGCGGCGCATGTACCGCATCAGGCGATTTGAAGAAACCGTTTTTGAACTGGCTTCCGAGGCTAAAATAACGGGCAGCGCACAGTTGTATTCGGGACAGGAAGCGGTGGCGGTGGGCGCGTGTTCGATCATGCGCGACGACGATTACATGACGAGCACCCATCGCGGGCACGGGCATTTCATCGCGCATGGCGGGGCGACAAAAGCGATGCTGGCCGAACTGGCGGGGCGCGCGACCGGATACTGCCGCGGCAAAGGTGGATCGATGCATCTGGCTGATCCGCGCGCGGGAAACCTGGGCGCGACGGGAATCGTGGGCGGAAATATTCCGGTCGCTGTCGGCGCGGCGCTGGCTTGCAAATTGGAGAAACGCGAGCAGGCGGTCATCTGTTTTTTTGGCGACGGCGCGGCCAACAACGGGGCGTTTCACGAGTCGCTGAATCTGGCGGCGATCTGGGATCTGCCGGTGGTGTTCATCTGCGAGAACAATCATTTCGCGCTGAGTTTCCCGGCGAAAAAAGGATTCAAGGCGGGCAACATTTTTTCGCGCGCGCAGAGTTACGGCATGGAGGGCGTCTCCTGCGATGGCATGCACGTGCTGGAAGTGCGGGAAATGGTCGGCGCCGCGCTGCGGCGCGCGCGGGATGGCAAGGGACCGACGCTGATCGAAGCGGTGACATTCCGGTATGAACGGCCTGATGGGAGAGCCAGAGGCGATGCGTCCACGGAGCGCGCTGAGGCGTTGAAGGCGCGCGATCCGATCGATCTGTTCCGAATCATCCTGGCGGAGGCCGATGCGGTGTCTCCGGAAGCGGCGGATGCGATCGAAGAGGAAATTTCAGAAGAGCTCAAAACGGCGGTGACGTTTGCGCTTGAACAAAGTCCGTATCCGAACGTCACGGAGGTGTTGAAGGATGTTTACAAAGGCTGGATCGAGAGCCCGCTGGGACTTGTGAAGGAATAACGCGCAATGAGTAACAGGGAACGATGACTCAAGGATGTAATCATGACTGCCTCATCATTCACCTTACATCCTTCCCCTTTTCGGCCTCTGTGCCTCTGCGTCTCCGCGGTGACTCTGTTTTTTGCATGGACCCTTTGTGCTGGCGACGTTCCAGCTCCGCCGGTGAAAACGGTGCCGGGCATCGAACGGGGCTCCTGGTCGCTGGAGGGGTGGGGCAATCCCGGCACGGCGGATAAGTCGACCCAGGGCGAGCTTCGATTGCTCAAGATTATTTTCAGCGGCGGGGATAAAGACAAGGCGGCATATAAACACCTGACGTGTTTTGGTCTTGCGCACACCGCAAAGATCCGGCTGCTCGTTTATGCCCCGGAGGCCGATCCGCCGCGGATCGGGCTCGCGCTTTCCACGACGCTGGCCTACATCTGGCACGAATCGAAACCGGTCGACCTGAAGAAAGGCTGGAACCCAGTCGAAATTGCGGCCGGGACGCGCGATTGGAAAACGGCGACGAGCGATTGGAAATTCACGACAACGATCGAACCGCGCAACGATATTCGCGCGATCGACATCGTTGTTTACAACGGCGAGAAATCGGGATCGCTGTATGTGCTGGGATTGAATTACGATCCCGATGACGTGGGCCAGAAATGTTTGGCGCTCGCGGCGGAATTGCGGAGCGAAGACGCGGACAAACGCGAGGCGGCGGAGAAGGCGCTGGTGGAGATCGGGCGTCCCGCGATGGAGATTCTGCATCAGCTGGCCGAAGACGATCGGCCTGAAGTGCTGCTGCGAGCGGCGTCGGCGTTGCGAAAAATTGAAGCGCTGAAAGAGGCGCCGCCGCCCGATCCGAAAATTCGATTGGAATTGGAGAAGCAGCGCGAAGAGCAGACATTCGCCGATGCGCGCCGGCGCGCGGATTATATTGTGCGCGGCTTGGATACGCAGCGGGCGAAGCTGCTGGGTATCTTAAAGGATGCGAACACGGAATTGGGGCAGGGACGGCTGGAGCTGGGGAAGCTGCAGTTTATCGATGACGAGCAGCGCAAAGCATACGAGGGCCTGCTGACGAAGCTGGACGAATCGATCAAGGCGGTTGAGCCGTTGATGACGAAGAAGTGATGTGCGCGCGGCGGGAGTCGAACCCACAACCCCAGGCTTCGGAGGCCTGTACTCTATCCAGTTGAGCTACGCGCGCGACGGCTGCGGTGAAGCAGTGTACTCGCTTCGTGGATGGCTTGCAAGAATGTCGGAATGGCAGTCGCAGGCTGGAAGCCTGCGCGGCAATCACACCTGCGCCAGCCGCTCGAAATCCTTCTTCAGCGCTTTGTAAAGGCTCTGCCAGATCGGGTAGTACTGGTCGTACATCGCGGCGCGCTTGGCGTCGGGCTTCACCGTGTTACAGGTGCGCACCGTCGCCTCGCACGCTTCTTCAATGTTCTTGAATTCTTTCGTGCCGACAGCGGCCAGCAGCGCCACGCCGTACGCCGCGCCCTCGCTCGCCACGAGCGAACACGTGCTCTGGCCAAACGTGTCGGCAAGCGTCTGGTACCAGAAATTGTTTTTCGCGCCGCCGCCGGTGACGCGCACTTCATCCACCGGCACTTTCATGCCTCGAAAAATCTCGATGCAATCGCGCAGGCTGTACGCCACGCCTTCAATCACCGCGCGCGTCAGATGGCCTTTGGTCGTGCGCGGCGTGATGCCGATAAAACTTCCCTTCGCGAATGGATCCGCGTGCGGCGTGCGTTCGCCGCTGAGATAGGGCAGGAAGCAAAGTCCTTCACTGCCCGCGGGCGCGCTGAGCGCTTCCTGCACGAGAATGTCGTAGGCGTCGCCGCCGGTCAATTGGGCGACCGCATTTTCCGGATGACCCAGCGCGTTCTTGAACCACTGAAGACTTCCGCCCGCCGAAAGCGTGACGCCCATGGTGTGCCACTTGCCCTGAACGGCATGGCAGAACGTGTGAGCGCGGCCTTCGGGATCGGTCTTCGGCTGGTCGGCATGAACAAAAACGACGCCCGACGTTCCGATCGAAACGCTGCACACGCCGCTCTTCACGATGCCCGCGCCGACCGCGCCGGCCGCACAATCGCCAGCGCCGCCGACCACGGGAGTTCCCGCCTTGATGCAGCCGCCAAGCGCATCGGCTGCCGCGGCACTGACCTTGCCGCTGACGACGCTGCTCTCAAAACATTCCGGCAGCAGCGCCATATCGAGTTCCAGTTTGCTCATCAGCGCCTTGGACCATTGCCGCTTGTTCACATCCAAAAGAAGAGTGCCGCTGGCATCTGAAACTTCCGTGGCGTACTCGCCGGTCAGACAGAAGCGGATGTAGTCTTTGGGCAGCAGTGCTTTCGCGGCGCGCTCGAAAATCCTGGGCTCGTGGTTGCGCACCCACAGCATTTTCGGCGCGGTGAAGCCGGTCAGCGCCGGATTGCTCACGAGATCAAGCAGCTTCTTTCTCCCACCCGCGCGTTCGGTAATCTCTTCGCATTCTTTCGCCGTGCGCTGATCGTTCCAGAGAATCGCGGGGCGCAGAACCTCGTTCTTTTTGTCGAGCAGCACGAGGCCGTGCATCTGCCCAGAGAGGCCGATGCCTGCGATGTCGCCCGGCTTCGCGCCCGCGGCTTTCACGGCCGCGGGCGCGAAG
>Ga0163155_10003054_pt1 | contig 18236 bp, 19 predicted proteins | sample OliLakLV19SP4G1_FD_148611 | JGI IMG/M metagenome (GOLD analysis project Ga0163155, IMG submission 148611) | Freshwater microbial mat bacterial communities from Lake Vanda, McMurdo Dry Valleys, Antarctica - Oligotrophic Lake LV.19.SP4.G1 | ecosystem: Environmental > Aquatic > Freshwater > Lake >... | reverse complement strand
ATTGAACTACTGTTAATCAAGATCCCACCACCTTAACTTAATTGCCCCTGGGTTTGGTCGAAGATTGGGGTCCACCATAGACATAATTATAGTCCGCAGCTCTCTAAAATGCTGCCTCCTTCATTGCACCACATGCCTGTTCTAATCTGCGGACAATATGATCGAGAATCCTTCTCTCTCTGTTGCTAGCCATATTTGCTTTGGCTCGGAAGTCATTAATCAGCTTTAGGATTTGATCCAAAGGCAAAGACAGCCTTTTCCCAAGGTTGGCTTCACCATGTCTGTTTGATAAATAGTCGCATACATCGGTTATGACTTCCTGTGGCTCATCTGAAAAGCACCTAGGATTATCCCTGACATAACTTAGAACTTCCAAATCTAAAAGCAACCCTTTTAGACGATCGTCAAGTGAAACCCACTTTAAACTCATGCTGTTTTCAATTGCTGCGATCCGAGCAATCAGTTTTGAATTTTCGATAGCAACCTTTTGCAGCCATTCAGATTCACGTATATCAAGAACAGGTTTGGATTTTTCAATGATATTTTTTACAAGCAACGAGGTTTCTAGGAGGTTTTGTCGCTTTGCCGAAAAAGACTGATGCAGGTATTGAACCACAGGTTGAGTTCTTTTCAAAAGTTGGCATTCCTTAATTACCTCGGAGGGCGCAAAAAAATGATTTTCCAGAAGCTGCTGAAGTCTGTGCATACCACCTAATTCAATCAGCAATTCCCTTACTTCTTGAGCTTCTTTTAGGTTGTTTTGACGTATCTCAAGAATCAGCAACTTAAAGCTGTTCCAGTTGAGTTTAAGGTCATCTTTAGCTTTTTTTCTGCTTGGATCCCGATCCCATCGGTCCGCAAGTCTCAACAGGGAGGATAAATCCTCACTCTCCATACAGTGAACTATTTCCAACAAGCGGGTAAGGCTCTCGCTTTTAACTACTTGAGAAGCCAAAGATAATGGGGCACTTACTGGAAGCACAGCCAACACCTGACCTTTCAATTGTTCTTTAAGTTGGGAAGCTTTCCTTTGCGCGATCAATGCCGCAGTTTCTTCTCCTGTGCTCAAGCCATCCCATTTGTGTAAAACCGCAACACTGTTGTAGGGTCCTGATCCCGAAAGACGGTTGGATTTAAATTCTTCCAGTGTCGAAAGATCATTATCACGGCCAACTGGTGGTATGACATAGATGATGGCATCCGCCTTATTGCCTTCTTCTCTAGATAGGCTGATCACTTCGGCATTCAAAAAATCGCGTGCGGCCTGTTCATGCTCCTCAACAGCGCTGCCAGTCCCAGGGGTATCCACAATTTGAACTCTCTTCAGAAACTCTTTTTCGGCAAAAAAATCAATCCAAGCTGTTTGCCTGATTTTCTCGATCACTTCCGGGCTTTTTCCCGCCCATTCTTGCAATCGGGACAAGGGAATCGATTCCCTCCGGCCATCCTTATAATGCACAATGGCCTGCCGACATTGTTCCCCGTGACCGTAACGTATCCAATTGACAGTAGCAGTGGCTTCTTCTACGCCGCTGATGGCCAACTCTTCCCCGATCAAGCTGTTGATCAGAGTAGATTTGCCCGCCTTCATCCTGCCCACTACCGCAATGGTGAAAACATGTCGACCACTTTCAGCAATTTGCTCTAAGTCTCCTTTTGCTTTATGCCATTCTGGGAACTCCCTCAAGCCTGCGATTAATTCTCTAAGGAATCCATTCAGGGAAATTTGATCAGAAGACATGATTGATTCAATTCAGAACAAGATCCATTGCCTTTAGTTGCTTCCGGATTTGGTCAAAAGAGGTTCGCGCTAGCTTTAATGCTTCTGCATGTTTCTTTTGCTCTCCGGCGCTTTCACTAGCTTTTTTGACAAGCCCTTCTTTTCTCTGAACAATACGCTTGCTTGTTTCGGCTATGGCGTTGCGGAACTGATCATTGGTTTCTGTTTGAATGCGCTGGAATGCTTTAGAAAGTTCTCCTTGGGCTATAATCTGCATATTTCCGAGTTCCTGATTTATAACGCCCCACATTTCTGCGACTGCCTTTTGTTTGTCCATAGAAGCTTGATGTTCATAGCCCTTGTAGCCACCCCATGCAGCAGCAATCGCCATACCCGCCATACTTCCGATCATAGTTCCGGCTATTGGTACTACACTCCCAATTACCCCCCCAAAGACCGTGGCAGCCGTCACGCCAAACAGTCCACCATAAATAGTAGCCCTTGCTTCTGTAAAAAATTCCGTTGGATTACAAAGTTCTGTTGTAGATATGCCATTCGATTCGAATTTGGCGGAGAAATCTAATCTGGGTATCGATGGGTTACTCAGGGAGCTCTCTTGACTCATTCTTTCTGAAAGTTGGTTCATAATTGAAAAAACCTCAGTCTCAAGCCGCACTCCGATCTTGCTTATTTTTTCCGATGCCGTGGACCTCATCTTATTCAAGAGTTGCCTCTGCCTGCTGTAGATATCATCAGCAGTGGTTAACATCTCCATTTTCTCCTTTATCGTGTTGGCAATATTTCCCATCGGACGCAGTTCCAGATTCACGGATGAAGATATCTCAGTCTGCACTCCGTGAAGCTGTAATGAAAAATCTTTTAAGAGCTCGGCACGGCGATTAGTGTTCCAATCCTGCAATTCATTATCCGCTTGGTCCAGATCCGTTCGGATTTTATCCTGTTCGCCCTTCGTATTGGCGGAAGCCACTTTTTCACGGTAAAGTAATTCATCCTCAATGGCGTGAACCTTGGCCCGGGTGCGTTCCATGCCTAATAAGGCTAAATTGCGATTCTTTCTTACCTTCAGCTCATCCACCAGAAAATCGATAACCGGCAAATAACCTGAGTCATGCAAATCTTCCAAATCTTGTGACGAATCAGCCTGTTTTTTTAACTCTGAGCTTACAATAAAATAACTAATCTTCTTCGGACTTAACCCTGCTTTACTCCCTAGTATATCGATGTTGTTTAACATCCTTTTCTTACGCGCTTCGGAACTGTCGGCCTGATCTCCCTTAGTTTGCACAAAATACACCAGACTCGTAATCTTTATGAGTTCCTTTAGAAACTCCACCTCATCCCCTCCGATGGGTGACTCCACACTGTCCGTTACAAAAAAGATACCATCTGCTTTGGGGGCATGCTTCCATGTAATATCCCGGTGCTCCTTATAAAGTCCACCGACCCCCGGGGTATCCACGATAACGAGGCCGCTGCGTAACAGCGGAGACGGTGCCTCCACGGCTATAAAATCAACCTGCTTGTTGTTGCGTGGATTACCTGCTTCCGTTCCGTAGTCCGTCAGCTCGGAGAGAGGGATTTCTTTTTTTCTTAGTTTTGCATTTTCCAGTTCATTTTTGAAATAGACAGTGTACTTCCGTTCTGTGCCATACCGGATTTTATAGATAGTGGAGGTGGTCACATTGTCATGTACCGGCAGGAGATCAGCTTCACCTAAAAGTGAGTTGATGAAGGAAGATTTCCCCTTTTTGATTTCACCCATGATCACAAGCCTGAATAATCCGAGGCCAATGTGCTTTGATTGTCCAATGAAGTTAGTGTCTTCACGGCCAAGCAACTGGTGTTCCAACATTGCCGTTTGAGTCATGGCAGTTGCCAGACTTTTTAGATTGATAGTGTCCATTTCTTTCATGATTGTTTCCATTATATATTGGCCAAAATCGCGTCCCAAGTCTCTTGAGTCAGTCCATCGCCTTCGATGAATCCACCGACTCCACTACCTATTGCAAATGCTGATACCGGATCAATAGGGATAGGAACTCCGGCCATCTGCATGGCAAGGACACTGGCCGCCGCCATAGGCCCTAAAATAGAAGACCAATCCAAATCAGCATAGGAGCCCTCCTTAAAATCAGGAGGTGCTTCATTTGTGGCGATATAATGAAAATCACTATTTTGCCACGCGTCCATGAATTGATCCAATGGATACAGTTTTCCCGCCCCATTGGGGTCACCTGGATCGTTGATCACCACTTGTGGGTTGTTGGGATCTGACATGTCGATGCCAGTTACACTTACAGCATGATTGGCTGGGTTGAATTCGGCTTTGTCCAAGCCGAAAACATCAATGACCCAATTATAGAAGTCACCCAAAGGACCCTGATCCCAAAGCTCCTCGGATCGAACCCCTACAATAACACGATGCCCTTGGGAAAGCTCGTAGGCCAATTGTTCCACAGAAGCCCCATCAACCTGATGGTGCGGAATACCATATACGTCCAGTAGGGCCCCGGCATGTTCAGGGCTGGTTCCGCCTGCCGTCAACCAACCATGACTCATGGCCTGATAAACTGCCTCAGCTTCACTGATCCGGTCATCTGGATCAAGATACTGATTAATGATGCTCTGTTGGGCGACAACAGCACAATTGTTGGGCAGAGTTTGAAGCTGCCAATGATCGGATTGTTCAATGGGATATCCTATGTAATGTTCCATAAATTTATTTTAATTCCTTTGCTGAAAATATTACCAAACCCCCAGCAATTAATAAAAATGCTCCAAAGAAAATTTTTCTTACCCCATATTGACGCACCAACACATGACTCATAATGGGAACCTGTTTTGTTTCGTCAGGAATAGGCCACCAGTAATCCTTCACAACCACAGTTTGAGTTAAGCCTGTGTCAAGCTTGCTAATCACCTTCTCACCAATTATTCCGGAAATTAAAAGAAATATACCGAAAAGAATAGCCAGAATTCCACCCACCACAAAATTGAACTCTGAATTATTCACGTTATCAAATGAAGGGGGATTGATAGGCAAAGATGGAGGTTGGCTAATTTTTACTGGTTCAGGGTTGCCTGAGATTGGCAACAGCCCGTGAATAACTCTCCTAACAGCAGGTGCTTGATTGGCCGCTACGATCGAGCTGCCACTAAAATACTCTAGACCAGCGGCGCATCCCAATTTTTCCATCAATTCGGATGGTAATAAGTCGAGTTTTTCAGCTAATTCGCGAATTGTACATGGCAATTTCAAGCTGTAGTAACCTACTTCTATAAATACCTTTGCCAGTTCCGCATCACTTACATTGGCGGACTTGTCTGCTTTTTTATTTATGAACTCATATATTACCGGATTAGCATAAACAGCCGAACCGAGGCCGACTGCATTTGTTCTCTGAGTCCATTTAATCATTCTATCCCCTACCATCTCCTGAACGCCATTTTCCAAGGAGGGAATATAAGTACTTCCTCCAACCAAAAGGACACTGGCGGGCAGCTTACCTTCCTGTTCCAGCTTGCTCCAAAGCTCTCTCAAATATTCGAGAGCGGAATCAACTGAGTCAGATACATGATTTAGGAATTCGTCCGTTGTCAATTCCAAATTAATTTCTTCAGAAAGAACAAGCCTACCGAGTTCCCCCCGACAACAGGCCTTTTTTAATTTTTCTATGCGACGACGCATGTCGTTGCGACGCTCAAGCCCCAAAAGATAAAGGCTTTTCCCTTGTGACTGTAGATAATGCTCAATCCCATCCTCCAAGGCAGCATCAATATCATCTCCACCCAGCTCGAGATTCCCTGAAATTAAGTCCGCACTGATCCGGTAGCCATCCCCCGCTTTTTCCAAATAAGCCAGATCTAAGGTCCCACCGCCCCAATCGAACACAAGGACGCTTTCTCCCAAAAGACTGTCCTTCTTGAGTTTGAGAAAGGCCATCGCGGCAGCCACAGGTTCATCGACGATATCGACACTAGCAAATCCTGCCCAATTAGCGGCCTCTTTCATCGCTTTACGCTGAATTTCTGGAGCCATGGCAGGAACGGTGATGACTGCATTTTCCACCGAATTGTGGAAATGCTCCTCTTCAGACCGTCCCTTGAGATACTGCAAATAATGGACTGTCAACTGGATCGGACTAAATGTACGACCGTTGATGCAATAAGGAACCGCATCTTCCTGATGTAGTTTGCGCTTGAATCCCCTAAGAACACCACTTGGGTCAAGGGCCAATTGATCCAGGGCATCATCGCCAAATTGCAAAGGCCCTTCCGATGGAACGTACACCGCAGTGGGAACTTGCGTGTTCACGTCACGGCCAAGTTGAATCACCTGTCCCATACCAGTTTGAGAGTCAAAATAGGAGACAACGCTCTTGGTTGTCCCGAAATCAATCCCAATCCAATTCACGACTTTTTCCTCCGCGCCTTGATTTCCTGTTTTCTGATGACTTTCCCCTTGTAGCCCACTCCCACTACCGCCTTTTCCACAAGTTGAATCTCCCCTTCAGAATCCGAATCGTCGGTTAAAGCTGTTACTCGCTGTCTGGACGTATCCCAATCATCTAGATCTATCAATTCGCCCCCCACTATGAGAGCAGCTTTACTCAAAGAGTCCCGGTAATACTTGAGTCTGTCGTTTTGAATCGTTTTATCCCTACCCAGATCATCATATAAATCTGCTAACTCCAATATAGCTTTGGGGGTTGTGTCCTCATGCAGAGGCTTTAAAATGGTTTGTGGATGCGCTTCTGGGAAGTTTGTTGGTGTCCCAGTTGAGTTTAAGTGTTTATTTTTTGCTCTTTGCAGAAAAAATAAACTCAACCCGGCCATGCCACAGAAGGCGGTGATACCGACACTTAAAAGGTAATGATCTTTGAAGATTGATTGGTCAGATGGTTTTACCGCGCCGACTTCAGAATTCAGGGAAGAGTTTTTTGAAGGACTTGCAGTATCCGACTCACTCTTTATGGCTTGAAGAGAAATCAAAGGAGTCATCAACCCGACTGCTATAACAATCCATCCCCATCGTTTCATAAGTTCCATTCCCGTGATTTAATTTCGTGTAGTGTTCACTCTTTTCTAACTAAAAGTCACGTTTATTTTTCCGATACATTGAGAGCAGGAAAAACTCATTCGATTTTCGATTTTCGAGTTACCGTCGGCATACAAAGGTATCGCGGGACGAAAGGAGTTTCGTACAAAGAAAATCTTTATCAGCAGATTTCACAGATGGACACGGATGGAGGAAGCTCTGGCACAACGCTTATTCGGCAATGACACGCCAATTCCCATAGTCCAGCAAAGGTGGAAGCAAGGGCACGAATGGGGAAGATCTAGCTACATCCCTCTTGCTTCCGGGCTTTCAAATGAACATACTTCAACTTATGCACCTGCGGATCACTCGAAATCCTTTGGTAATGGGGGGAAACCCTGCATCCGAGGCTTGCGCGTCACGGTGGGCACCATCACCGGTCTGGTGGCTTCCGGACACCGCTCTGAGGATATCCTCAAGATGTATCCCTATTTGGAGCCGGAGGATATTCCTGCGGCTCTTTCTTACGCTACGTGGCTGGCAGAATCCTATGATGCCGACTTGCAGCCGACATGAAGTTGCTGGTGGACATGTGCCTGAGCCCGGAGTGGACGGGCTTTTTCACCGCACGATCCATTGCTTCCGTGCATTGGTCTTCCTTGGGTGACAGCCGGGCCGAGGATCGTATCGTTTTCCAATACGCATTGGATCATGACTGTATTGTTTTTACCCATGACCTGGATTTTGGGACCCTGCTGGCTTATACTGAAAGCCAAGCGTGATCCAAGCCCGAGTGGAAGATCCGACACCAGCCTTCATCGGCCCCGCAATGCTGGCGGTCTTGTCTCAGTTTTCAGATGAGTTGACCCAAGGGGCCCTCATCACGGTTCTTCCAGATCGCACCAAAGTGCGGATTCTCCCGATTTAAAAACAACAGGCAAGTTGGCCGCCCGCCAATAACGCGACGGAAATTCAGAAGAGGGTTTCACGCAAAGGGCACAATGCCCTGCACCTCTCATGATTTGCCCAGATAAGGACAGTCTTCTATTCAGGGCCGATTTCATCACCCTTCAGCCCTTGGGTGAGGCCAATCTTAGAGGAAACGATGTTGCTTCCACTGAGAAAGGCCTGGGATAGCGCAACCTTCCCCAAGGGAATGGTGTCGGTGAGCGTTTTTTCGCCAAAAGTGAATCTGCCATTCTCCCCATCAACGATAAAAATCAGGTTGAGGGAACCCTGATCAATCGCGGCTGCAAGTGTGATGATTTTTAAAAGGGAGCCAGGTTCTCTCAGTTCTTAAAGAACTCTTGCTTGTGCCTTTTTTGTCGGAAGAGAATCCGGGTAAGTGCCGACACCCACGGTTTTGCTAGTTTTCACCCGGAGAACCAGGATATCGGCATTTGCGGCCTGAAGCTCCGAACACAGGTGTCGGGCTTCCTTTTCGATCTCCTTATGTTCCGCAGCAACAAGCGGATGGACCATTGCGGAAATGAGGAAACCTGTCACAAGAAAAGTCAGGTGGAGCTTATTCATGTCGCATTTCTATTTTTCAGAATGGCTCTTCCTATTTCCTATGGTTGTGGGTTTATTGAATGGGAACCAGGGTCCATCCGTCGTTTGAACATTTGTAAACGCTGGGCTGGGAGTAGGAGTAGATGGCATTACATTTGGGGCAGCGGTAGCGCTAAACCTTCTGGGCGATTAATTCTACGGTTCCGGCCAGGACGGTCAGCCCGAGCACGATGAGGAGGCTTTTTTTGAGTTTATTCATTTCATTCCTTTGGTTGGTTCAATGGAGGTATCGCGGGGAGAGACACCTACCGTATAAAGAATCTCCGGAAAACCGGATATTCTGTGAGAGCTTATCCGATTAAGCTCCCTTAAAGTTTGCACAAGTGGGTTACATCAGGACGGGAAAAGATCTCCCGACGAGATGCCGGAAGGAGCCCCGCAGAAATTGCGGGGTGGTCCTCAAAATGGGGAGAAGGAGGAAGTTCTCCAGCCCGGCTGGGCATCTGTATTGAGCTTTGATCTTTTCCGCTCTTTCCGATATAATAACTTCAATGAGGCATGAAATCATCAACAAGCGCAGCTTGGAGTTGAATCGGCTGGTAGTGGAAAAAATCCGCCGTCAACCGGAGTTGATGGATTTTGTCCGAAGCAATTTAAGGTCCACTCTCAACGATCAGAAGTTGTCGGACTCGTGTAAGGATGCCCTCAAGGAATGGGATTTTCTGATTAGTCATTCCCCCATGGATACGGTGCTCAATACCCTTGTGGAAGAATCGGAAAAAGGACAGCGCTTACGCCAATCTACTCCATTTTGGGGCATCCTCACTCAAGAGGAGCGCAGGGAGACTTTCCGCCAATATGACTCGGCAGGAGCTTGAACATGTCGTCCGGGCGGCGGCAGGAATTACCGGAGAGGCCGAGTTCATCATCATCGGCAGCCATTTCATTCTGGGAAAATTTCCAGATGCGCCCCGCAGCTTGCGGCAGTCAATGGAGGTAGATATTTATCCAAGAGAGCGTCCAGAATTGGCTGAACTTATCAGTGGTTCACTGGGAGAATATTTGGCTTTTCATAACACATTCAAATACTACGCGGATGGTGTGGGGCCGGATACGGCAGTGCTCCATACGGGATGGGAAAACCGGCTCTTCCGATTTTCCAATGAAAATACGAGGGGCGCAATAGCCAGTTGTCTTGATCCCTTGGATTTGGCCTACTCCAAGCTGGCTGCAGGCAGGGAAAAGGACTTGGATTTCATCGGCGAGTTGTGCCGTCACCACTTGATTAAAGCTTCCGCGCTGATTTCCATGATCGAGCAGGTAAAGGATGCGTTTCTAAAGAAAACAATGCTTGCGCGCTGGCAGATCATACAAACCAAAACTATCACAAAAAAGTGAGCTATTTACTGCCTGGGGAAAACACCGAAAATTCAATCCTTCGCAGCCTTGGCGTCTTGGTGCGGGATTCTCCCTTGATCCTCTTTACTAAAGACTCTAAACCCATTCCATGTCAGAAGGGGTGAAACTGGAGGCGCTGAGGGCCTTTGATTCCAAAGCCTGGGAAGAAGTCTATCCTATTCTTTACCGGATTGCTTATGCCGCCTGTCACTCCTCCCTGAGTCTTTCAGATCGTGAAGAAGTGGCCAACGAAACTGTCCACGAACTTCTGGATTATCTGGACCGGGTCGGCTTCGTGGAGGAGCTCAAAGCCCTGGCCTCTAAAGTAGGACGTAATCGTTCCATCAGCAGAATTCGGAATCTGACGGCTTTGTCCCGTGGAAGTGGCCTGACCTCCAGTCTGGATGCCGCCCAAGGCGCACAGATGGAGATTCCGGATGTCGGCGTCTCCACCCCTGACAAACTGATCACCGCAGCCCAGCGGGCGGTGGTTCTAAAAAAGGCCCTGGATCAGTTGAAGCCGCCTTACGGGGAGATCCTGCGGGACAGATATTTTTATGATCTGGAATACAAGGAGTTGGCGGAGAAGCATGGATTGGAAGTCAATTCGATCAGTGTTTATCTGATCCGTGGCCGGGAGCAACTGATGGAACTTTTACAAAAAACACCCGGTTTACTGAACGAAATGGAAGAGAGTTTGCGATAAACTATTGAGGGGATTTTTAAACCATGGACAACACGGATAATAAAAAAACAGAACAAGCAATGGAGAAATGGCTGAAGGAATCAGCCTCCATCCTGAAGCCCGCGGAATCTCCTGCCGATGTCCAGCCATCCAAGAAGCACCTGGATGCCTTTCTTCAGAAAATTGCGGAAAGGGAGGCCTCCCAAGAAATCCATTTCCTAAACCGCAAAGAAATCGAAGCCATGATCCTGCATTTCCTTTCGGAACAAGGCATGGAAGGTCTGGACTTGATCACCTGTCTGGAATCAAAAAAAATTCGGAGCCAGGAACAAGGCGAGGGAGTGATTTATGGAATTTTGAATCAGTTGGAGGCCGGAGGTCTGTTGGAAAGCCGTTGGCGGGAAAGCGGCTCCCGCATGGTGAAAACCTATCATCTGACGGGCAAAGGCGGGGACTTTCTCAACAAACACAGTTCGGTTCTTAGTCCTTATCAGGCTATCTTATCGGCCTCCTGAACCCATGAGCGACCTACTACGCGTTCCGCCGGGAGTGGATTTTGCCTTTGAAAAAAGGGTGAATGACGTTCTGGAACAGGCCAAACCGGATTATAATCGCCTGCCCTCCATGAGAACCGAACTCATGGAGCATCTACGGGAAAGATGGCGTCAGGGTATTGAACGGAATCTTTCGACCGAGGCAGCCGAGGAACAGGCACTGGAATCCTTCGGAAATTCGGAAACAGTGGGTAAAAGTTTGCGTGAAGTTTGGTGGAGAAGGCTTTTGACCTACCGCAGATATCGCGCGGAACGATTTTTGGTCATGGTAAGCTCCTCTATCTGGGCCAGCTATTGGATTTTGGCCTATGCTCCGGGTGCTGGAGAGTTTTCAAAAGAGATGCAAGAATCCATCCAACAGTTCCGATACGGCACCTTCCTTAATGTGGTTTTCGCTTTATGCGCACTATCCATCCTGAGTCTACGGATAAAATTCCGCTATACTGTTCTGCGCTGGGTCTTTAAAATTCGTCATTGCCTGTGGGTTTTTGTCATTAGTTACGGATTAAACCTTCTTGTCCTTCCTTTTGTCTATTTAATGGATGGAACCTTCCCACTTCGTCTTCAAAGTCCAGGGAGCTGGCTAGAACTTGCCATTGCGGGTTCGCTCTTTTTGGGCTGCGGCCTGGCTTTTCTCTGTTTGTGCAAAGAGGTAAAGGAAACCATTTGCCTGATGAAAAAACAGAAGTGATAGGGCCAGGATTCTGTAGAAGACCCAGGTCAACGCCCTGAGCGACAGGGCTTCGCGGCTTGGGCATCTTGACCAAGGGCTAAACGACTTGGGCAAGATGCCCAAGCTACATTCAAACCGCCCAATCAAATCAATATAATATAAGTGAGTGTATTCGGTTGTAGACGCGAGCTCCGACCTGTGAAGCGATAGACTTGGCGACAGCACAATCGCGGAACGCTCAGAACCGAGGTACCTTGGTTACAACAGCAACAAAACTTACTTCAAACCGAGGACATCAAACATCTCGTAAACACCTGGCTTTTGAGCGGCAAGAAAACGGGCGGCGGTGAGAGCACCGGAGGCAAAGGTGTCGCGGCTCGAAGCCTTGTGGGTTAGTTCCACACGCTCCCCATCAATGGCAAACATGACGGTGTGATCCCCGACGACATCCCCGCCACGCAGGGCATGGATACCGATTTCATTCGGCTTACGCGCTCCCACATCCCCTTCCCGCCCATGCTGAAACACCGGATTCTCCATCTCGGCCGTCAGAATCTCCACCAATGTTTTGGCCGTTCCACTGGGTGCGTCTTTCTTGTGGTGATGATGCATTTCCACCACCTCAATGTCATACCCCCGCGGAGCCAGGATCTGCGCGGCTTTTTGGGTCAGGTAAAAAAGGGTGTTCACTCCCACTGAATAATTGGACGCAAAAATCAGGGGGATCTTTTCACCGAACGCGAGGATCTGCTTTTTAACTTCAGCCGAATGCCCCGTTGTGCCGATAGCCAGGGCCTTGCCGTGTTTCGCAGCCAATTCAGCCACAGCCAGAGTTGTACTGTGATGACTGAAGTCAATCAGGGCATCGCATTTGGAAACCACGGAAACCAAGTCATCTCCCTGGTCGATTTCTCCCACGACTTCAAAATCCGCAGAAGCTGTGGCCAATCGCAGAATGGCCTGACCCATCCGGCCTTTGGCACCCACCATAATAATCTTTGTTTTCATTTTTTATGGAACAGAAGTTAACGAAGGAAACGAAGGTTTGATTGTCTTTTGTTAAACAATCCCCGCCCTATTCAGCGTGGCCATCAGCTTCTCGCGGTTGCCCGGGCTCATGCTGACCAAAGGAAGACGCACTTCATCCTGCAACCAACCCTTGGCTGCCATGGCCGCCTTGATCGGGCCGGGGTTGGCTTCGAGAAAAATGTCCGTGTAAACACCGTAGTATTTCCGGTGCAGCGCTTCCGCTTTTTTAAAGTCTCCGGTCAAAGCGGCATCAACCATGGCTTTTACTTCGGCGGGAATAAGGTTGGATGCCACGCTGATCACTCCGACCGCGCCAACACTGATAAACGGCACTGTCAATCCATCGTCACCAGAAAGAATTTGAAAACTTTCCGGCAAGGCCTGACGCAGTTTGCTGACACGATCCACAGTTCCACCGGCCTCTTTAATGGCGACGATGTTTTTCGCATCCGCAGCCAGACGAGCAACGGTTTCAATCCCGATCTCGATGCCGCAACGGCCCGGAATCGAATAAAGGATGATGGGAAGCTCCGTGCTTTTGGCGATGGCCATGAAATGTTGATACAAACCTTCCTGGGTTGGTTTATTGTAATAGGGTGCCACTTGCAAGGAGGCATCCGCGCCGAGTTTTTCGGCTTCCTGGGTGTATTCGATGGCTTCAGCCGTGGAGTTGGATCCGGTTCCGGCGATGACCTTGGTCTTCTTTTTGGCAAATTGGACGGCCATTTCGATCACACGGAGATGCTCCTCGTGATTAAGCGTGGGAGATTCCCCTGTCGTGCCGACAGGAACAATACCTTCCAGACCGGCCTCGATCTGACGAGCGATCAATGCTTCATAGGCAGCCGTATCGATCAACCCCTTTTTGAACGGAGTTACAAGAGCTGTGTGGGTTCCTGAAAAATTAGGCATCGATTTCTCCCTGATAAACAAAATCCGCAGGGCCGTGAAGTTTGACCTGCGAAAACGCAGTGTCCAGCTTGTTAAAGAACACTTTTAGAGTATCGCCACCCTGCACGTTGACCAACACCGGAGCCTTGAAGCCATGGACTTCGGAAGCAATCAGGGCAACTGCCGTCACTCCCGTGCCGCAGGCCAGGGTTTCGCCCTCCACGCCGCGCTCATAAGTCCTCACCCGGATTTTTCCCGGTCCGAGAATCTGAGCGAAATTGACGTTGGTTCCTTTGGGCTGGAAAGCCTCATGATAACGCAGTTCCGAGCCTAGTTTGATGATCTCAAGCTTTTCGATGTCAGGCAGGAAAACCACGGCGTGAGGGACACCCGTATTAATACTGTGAACGGTCAAAACTCCGGCGGAAGTGGTGATCTTCTGGTTCAAAAGCATTCCATGGGGAGGCGTCAGTTCTACTCTGACTTGATCTCCAAAAAATTCTCCTCCGACCAGGCCTGCACCTGTATCGAAGAGCAGGGTTCCTTTCCGAAAGCCGGTCACGCGTTGGGCAAAACGGGCAAAACAACGGGCTCCGTTGCCACACATCTCCGCTTCACCCCCGTCCGCATTGAAATAGCGCATGCGGAAATCCGCCGCCTTGGTCTTGGCTGGTTCAAGGAGCAAGAGCCCATCGGCTCCAACGCCGAACTGACGATGGCAAAGGCGTTCGATCAACTTGCGGCTGGGCCGCAGCGTCTTCTTGCGGTTGTCCAGGCAAACGAAATCGTTGCCCGCGCCACTCATCTTCCAGAAGGAAAGTTTCATCGTTAAGGGGTGAAGTATGCAGTAAAAAATCTCTTAGGCAATGACAGGATAAAGCAAGGCACAGTGAAAATCCGTAGCCGCGTTTTTCAGCCGTAAACCTTTTTGCGGTGACCTACAGCAAGAACCAAGACCACCCATTCTCCATCACCAATCCGACAAATGATTCGATAGTCCCCTACGCGGTAACGCCATAACCCGGCCAAATCCGCTTTGAGGGCTGTACCAAAACGACTCATCCGATCTGGATCAACTTCAGGATATCCTGCCACTTTTCCTACAGCTTGCTTCCAACATGTGTCACTTCTCCTCTTTTCGTATTCAAAATACCTGTATTGATTTCGAAAATCAGTGGCAAGATAGATTCCATTGCATTCGACTTGGTATGCAAAACAATCAACCCAAACGGGCGAGCTTTCATGTGTTGTTGATAGACCATGTTGCTGTCAATGGTAACAAATAGATCGAAATGGCCCGCTATCAGCCCAAGCAGCTCTCCGTTTGACTTTGCCGACCATCCCATTTCCTGAACGGTCTGAACCTCATGATCCTTCAATTCGAGCCCCAGTCGCCGCGGCAAGCACTCGTCTAGAATGATTTTCACTCAGGTTGTAGCAAGCTGAGGAAGTTTTTCTTTGATTTCCTCAAGAACAGAGATGATCTGTTCTTTTTTCACAGAGGGAAAGTCATCCAAAAACTCTTCGATTGAATAGCCCTCTTCCCAACAATCAATCAGGTTTTGGATCGGAACCCTTGTTCCAGTGAAAACAGGGATCCCACCCATGATTTCATGGTTTACAGTGACATAAGAGCCAAACATAAGAAGACTTTAGCTTATTTTCAGCCCTATGTCACGCTACTTACTTAAGGCCTGGGGGCTGAATGACCTGACGGTGTGCCCCGGATAAGATTCCAGAAGAGCTCGGCCTGGGAGCCTAAACAAAATGTCGATATCTTCTAATGAGTAGAGTCGGATTGAGTCCCTAAATCACCTCATCCGTCTCGATCGCCACAAAATCATTCAGAGTTTCCCGCTTGGAGATCAGGCGGGCGGAGCCGTCCTCTTCCACCCAGATCTGGGGAGCCCGGCCCAAAGAGTTGTAATGGCTCGACATGGCGTAGCCGTAGGCACCGGCATCATGCAGACAAAGCAGGTCCCCTCGCTCCGGACGCGGCAGGTCGCGGGGTTCCAGCATCTCATCGGCACCACGTGTGAAGACATCCCCACTTTCACAAAGAGGCCCGGCCACGCAGAAAGGTTCCAGGGCGGCACCTGTCTTGGCGGGAATCGTGATGCGGTGATAGCTGCCATACATGGCGGGACGCACCAGATCGGTGAAACCTGCATCCACCATGATGAATTCCACCCCCGTGCCTTTTTCGTTGCTGCGGGTCTTCTTGATGTCCGTGACCTTGGTGACGAGTGTGCAGGAGGACGCCACGTAATAGCGGCCGGGCTCAATCTCCAGGCGGATATCGCGTCCCGCAGCTTTGCTCATGCTTTCGCGGCCTTCCTTGAGAATGTCCGCCAAGGCCTTCACATCCAATGTTTCAAGTTGGCGGTAATTCCACGGTAGTCCGCCCCCGGCCGAAATGGCCTCCAAGTCAGGGAAAGAACCAGCCATGCCGGCAAAGACGGCAACCAGGCGCCTGAGGTTGTCGCGAAGTTCCTGCTGTTGGGGGCCACTGCCCACGTGAGCATGCAGCATGACAATTTTGAGCCCGGCTTTTTGCGACGCTGCTACGGTTTCGCTGACATCCTCCCACCAGATGCCATGCTTTGAGCTGGGCCCGCCGGTATCACAGGCGTTGACGTGTCCGTGACCGAAGCCGACATTGATACGCAGAGCCAGTGGGCCCCGGTAACCGGCCTCAGCCAAATCCTGAACCATGCCGGGCGAGCCGATATTGGGCAGTATTCCGTCCTGAAGAATCGCCCTTTGCCATTCGCCACGGAAGACGTCGGCCGTATAAAGGATTTCGGGAGGGTTGCTGCCTTGGGCAAAACCGGCGTCCGTGGCGCGGAAACATTCGTTGGCACTGACTGCATCAATCCAAAGTCCATGCTTCTGGATTTCCTGGAGAATGCGGCGGGTGGGGCTGGCTTTCATGGCGTAACGCGCCTGCAACCCTGGAGAAGCGGTCAGAGCTTTCACATCGGCGATACGACGGCGCATTTCGGCAGCGTCATATAGCCAGAAAGGCGTGCCGACCTTGGCCGCCAGTTCCTGCAGGAGTTTAACATTCTGATTGGGATTCATAGATTCGCTCATAAGGGTAAAGGAAAAAATCGAAGCCGCAAGTGGGTCAGGCACCAAGAAGAATTACTTCCGGGCCAGGCGCTTTTTCCAGGACGCCAGTTCGGCTTTGACTTGTTTCAATCCCGGTGCACCCGTCATGAGACGGCGTGCCAGGGCCGCCTTCACATCGAAAACGTCCAGGACGGCGGCATCCACTTTGGGGTGGATTTTTTTCCACTCGGCCAAGGGCAGCTTCGAAAGCAGGCAGCCTGTTTTTTCCGAAACGGCCACAGCCTGCCCCACGATCTCATGGGCATGACGGAACGGAATGCCTTTCAACACCAAAGCATCGGCGACATCCGTGGCGAGAAGCAGGGGATCGCTGACTGCCTTGGCGCAGGCGGTTTTATTGACGGCAATATCCGCCAACATCGCGGCCATGACGTCGAGCGTTTCCTGCACAGTATCGACGCTGTCGAAAAGCCGTTCCTTGTCCTCCTGCAGGTCGCGGTTGTAGGTCATAGGCAGGCCCTTGACCAGGGTCAACAAGGCCATCAGGTCGCCGATGACACGTCCGCTTTTCCCCCGCGTGATCTCCGCCACATCCGGATTCTTTTTCTGCGGCATCAGGCTGGAACCTGTCGTGAAGGAATCACCGATCCGGATAAAGCCGAACTCGGCCGTGGACCAGAGGATGAGGTCTTCTGCGAGGCGGGAAAGATGCACGGCAGTGATGGCGTTAGCGGCGGCGTATTCCAGCATGAAGTCGCGATCGCTGACAGCATCCAGCGAGTTGGTGGTGATTTTGGCAAAGCCAAGAGTTTTTGCCACCAGTTCCCGCCGCAAGGGAATCGTGCTGCCAGCGAGGGCACCCGAGCCAAGGGGCAGGACATCGGTCCTCTTGCGGACATCGAGCAGACGTCCCATGTCGCGATCAAACATTTCCACGTAGGCCAGGAGATGATGAGCGAAGTAAACCGGCTGGGCCCGTTGCAGATGGGTGTAGCCGGGGATGAGGACATCAAGGTTTTGGTTGGCCCAGGAAACAAGAGCCTTCTGCATGTCTGCGAGAAGTTGCAGGTCAACAACGATCTGGTTTTTCACCCAAAGCCGCATATCGGTGGCGACCTGGTCGTTGCGGCTGCGGCCCGTATGAAGCTTGGCTCCGGCAGGCGTCCGTTCGGTCAGGGCCGCCTCAATGTTCATGTGGACATCTTCACGCTCCTCTTTCCAGACAAAGGTTCCCGCCTCAATTTCAGCGCGGATCTGCTTGAGCCCCCGTTGTATCGCCTTAAATTCTCCGGCACTCAGAATGCCGATGCTGGCCAGCATGGAGGCATGGGCGATGCTTCCCGCGATGTCTTCCTTATAGAGACGTTTGTCAAAATGAACCGAACGCGTGAAGCGCTGGACTTTTTCGTCGGGTCCGCTGGAAAAGCGGCCACCCCAGAGAGTTTTGTTGTTTTGTGCCATGGTTTTGAGAAGGTTGAGGATAGACAGAATTTCAGTTTTTAACCACTGATAACGCAGATGAAACTGATACCAAGCCCCTAGACCACATCCCGCAAGAGCCTATTCTTTTAAATTAACGGCGGGGCGAACGAGACGGCCTAGCCTGCGGACGAGCGGAGCCTCTTGCATCAGGACGAGGG